>PR_CR_10_Liq_1_inCRDRAFT_1000098_pt1 | contig 46172 bp, 34 predicted proteins | sample PRCRCaboRojoPR_3_FD_10241 | JGI IMG/M metagenome (IMG submission 10241) | reverse complement strand
CCACAGTCACTTGCACGTACTGCACAAACTCCTCGTAAACGTCCAGAATGTGCATGGAGGCCAACTCGTAAGTCACTAGCCACTCTTCTCCTGCCTTTCTGTAAATTCCATAGATGTCAGTGAAGCCCCTGATAGCTCTTAGGTGAATGGCCTGGTTGTCAGTTATGACCTCTGCTTCCAGAGTTTTCTCAATTTTCTCGTAAACTCCAGGCAAGTAAGCTCCAGGTTCCCTTACTAGCCACTCTTCGCCAGCTTTTCTTTTTTGGGAGTACCCATCCACAAGTTCCTTAGTGGCCCTTAGTTTAAGTGCCTGGTTTGGCTTTATTCTGAAAGCATTTACTTGCTTTTTAACAACTTCCTCAATCCGGGGATAGTAAGTTCCCGGTCCTTTGAAGTACCAAAGGTCTCCAGGCTGCCTTTCGTTTCCTTCAGAGTCTTTAAAGAACCTTTCGGCCTCTACTAGGAGTGCAGTGTCAGCAGGAACTATTTCTAAGGGTTCCACTTCTCCCTGTACTTTTTCGCCTGGGTAAAGAGGGAATGGTTCCCCATATTGTTCAGAGAACCTTATTTCTTTGTCTCCGTGGCGTATGGTAGTCTGCCCGAACCTATCTAAAACCACTTCTTTGCTTTCATCTCGAACAGCTGGGTTGTTGATAATTACGTAGTGCCTAGGAGGAATGATTACCATCTTAATGGGGTCGTCTCCCGAAACTACCTTTTCGTGATCCTGCTTCACAAATATTTTGGGACCAGTTTCCAAGCGAGTCACGTTAGAGTTTGTGTCTAAAACGTGGATGTAGTGCTGAGGTGGAATTCTTATGACGTGTGCCATTAATTTTTATTTGGATAGATTAAAAATAAACTTATTATTTCTGCCCAATTGTTAGTGAAAAGTTATAAGCATTCTAAAATAAAATTGGAGTACAAATGCTTGATGGATGTGGATGGATTTTATAAAAACATGGACACGACATTTGAAATAGATGTCAGAGAACCACTTGTTAAAAGTTTGTACGAACTCGCTCACTCTGTAAAGTTAACATAGGCTCCCACAGCAACTAAACAAGTAAACTCTATTTTGAAGTCAATCAAATCTCAAATTCAGCACTTCAGCACCTCAATTGTAAAGTTTACCCAGAACTCAGCTCCTTTTGGAACATCTAAAGTCCAAACCCAAAAGCTTATTTTGAAAGTTCACCAGATCTTTATGGAGGTCTCTGCTGACTACGAACTTTTGACTTCCAACAACTCTTACGAGGCACACGCTCTATACCATATTCTAGAAAAGGTTGAAATCTCAAAGCACTCCCCAGGCAACTCTTTTCCTTTTAAAGTAGGAATCACTGAGTCAGACAGCCAAATCCAAGGAACCACCATCCTGGTGAACTTAGACCTTATGCTTTTGGCTGTTACTGGAAGGGGTTCTTTCAATCCTTACGTCAATGCAGTGTTTGCTTCTTTGATGCAAAAAGCAGGCTTGGCCACTAAAGAAATTCCTGACCAGCAGGCTCTGTGTGAGTCGGCTCTGAAACTCTGCCAAGAAAGCAAAAATCACTCAGTAGGACAAAGTAACTACACAGTTTACTTGGAAACTTTTGTTTGGGGTTCACCAAGCCAAATTGCTGATTCTTTAGTTGACCTTACAGCAGACTTGTGGTTTTCAGTTCTGAAAAACGACAAAGACAGTTTAGACTTCGTAGAAAAACTTTTAGTTGGACTTTTAGGGCATAGCGACTCAAAAGTCAGAGACTTGGCCGTCAAGCACCTCAACGCTTTTTACGACGACACTGATTGGCAACTCATGAAGCCTTTCAAACCCAAAATTTCCACAGTTGGCAAAGAATTTATCATTAGAGAAATTGTTGAACTCACTGAATTGCAAAACGTAGTGCTTGAACTGCATGCTCCAGGTTTTCACGAGAACTCTGAAAACTACGTTCTGTCTTACCACATACCCGAAATTAGGTCAACTCCAAGTGGAACTCTGGTTAAACTGGACTTTGGAAACTTTCCGAGATGTGGGTTCTACGACTGGAGGTTCTCAGTTTTCAAAAACGGAACATTGCAGCCTTTAGTGACTAGCTTCAAGAAAAACCGAGGAGCCAACAGCATTGACACGACTCCTTTGCAAGGACGTTTCATAGTGCACCCTGCGGACACAAAGGACTTGCAAATTCATGAAATTTTCATAGACTTCCAAGACGCTAATTTCGACGTAAGCACAGGAGAAATCAAAGAAAGGGGGAACTTCAGAACAGTAAAAAACAGTTTGAAAGAAAGGTACTCAACTGGAATTAACTGTCTTTACTTAATGGGGGCTTTAGAAAGAGACAACGGAACAAACCTTGAAAACGAAGATGCCTCTCCGTTGGCTTTAGTGTGCAGGCGAACTGCGTGCACTATGCTAGGAGGAGGTCCTGAGTTTAGTTCTTTGATGAAGGAGTCCAAAGAGGTCGGAATCAAAATTCTGGTAGACTGTGTGGCCAGGATAAGTTCTAAAAACTATCACAGAAGGTACAAAAACAAACTGTTTTACGTTAGGAACAACCACGGACTTCCTGTTGTTTGTTATGGAACTGACGGAAGGTCTATTAACTATGAAGACTCTGCAATGCTGAACTACAGGAAGCACGAAACTTGGAACATGCTAGTTCAGGACGTTTTGGAGTTTTGTAAGACTTATGGAGTCGACGGAATCCACGTTGACAACGCCCATGCATGGCCCCAAATCATGGAACTCGACAGAAGCGAAATGTACAAAAAGGACTCTGACGGAGAACCCCACTACACTACCCAGGAGATTTTTGACGGACTTGTTGTTAAAAGAAACGAGTTCTTTGCTTACTGGTCAAGTTCGTTACGTGAGAAGTGGCCTAACCCTATTTTTGTGAAGCTTTGCAAAGAAATTTGGAGAGTGTTTCCGGAGTTCTATGTAGTAGGTGACATTTGGAGTGGAACTGGAGAAGAAAGAGACAAGTGCATAGTGCGTTCAGGGCCTATTCCTCGTCTTTACGACTTGCCTGTTAAATTGTCAGCTATTTTCGGGAAAAAACTCCACAAAAACGGAAAATGGGAAGTTACTGAAAACAAAGATGTAGGCATCTTGAAGAAGTGGTATGAAGAGTCACGCCAAAACTTGCCAGAAGGAGCAGTAGTTATTCAAAGCTCAACAGGACACTCCTTGCCTTACCCTGCTTTGCTGTATGGAAGAGGAGCTTGGGCAGCTGTGGACGTAATGTTTTTCCTGCCAGACATTCCCATGACTTTTATAGGTGAGCAAGAAGGCCATGCTTTCAGAGCCACTATCTCTAGTGTTTACGAAACAGACAACGAAGAAATACCTATTTACCCTTCAAAGTTGTCTGGCAACAACTTGATCGACTTGGAGCAGAGTTACAACTACACTCCTAAGATTCCAAGACTAGAGTCAGCTGCTTCTTTAAGTTTGATTCCAGACATGAAAAAACTCCTTCAGAAAGAAAAAAAGTTCCACAAAGAACTAGGACCTGAGTACGGGTTTGATCTTAAGATGATAGGCCACCATTACAGGCACAGAAGAGCAATGAGACTCGAAAAAGAAGTCCTCAGGTACGGAGGTCTAATTCCGCTTGTAATGAAGCACGACCATGGGTGGCACAAACAAGTTTTGAGTTTTGCCCGAAACTCCCCAGAGGAAATTGCTGTGATTACAATCAACCTGAACGAACACCCCGTAAAGGGTTACTTGGACATAAAGGCTTTAGAAAAGGCTTTGACAGAGATGAACGAAAACGCTACTGTTTACAGTTTTGGAGAGTGGTTTAACCCTGACTCAGACGATTACTACTTTAAAGAAGAAATCGTACACGACCTGCACGACATCAGTTTGCTGCCTTACAGAAGCGAAATAAGGGCTATTTACCCCTCAGATGTTTCTTCAGACCTAGCTTTGCAAAGGTCTATAGAAAGACTCAAACAAAAGTTAGTGGACGGGCACCCCATTGACGGAAACTACTTTGTGATCAAACTCCTTAAGTTGTTGGAAAACGAAAACCTAGCACAAACCTTTAAAGAAATCGGAAACGTCTTAGGACAGATTCAAAAGCACTTTTTGGAGGCGTACTCAGTTGCACCTGAGGTCCTTATAAAGAACATCAAAACTCTAGACGAAAAAAAGGCTGGAAAACTCATAGGAATTTGTGACAAGTTCTTGATGACTCCTGAGAAAAACTCCCACACTCAAAACTTTGCAGAGGCAATAGTTTCTAGAAACAGAATGGGACCTATAGTTTTTTCGTGCCCTGAGTTAGGAAGGTTCTCAACTGCAGGCGGACTAGGTGTGATGGTAGATGAACTTTCGCAAGGCTTAGTTGAGTTAGGCGAGGAAGTTTGGGTGATCAGTCCTTACTACGAACGAAACAAGCACGGCCACACAAACTACCTGTCAGATGATCCAGCTAACGTTAACTGGATTTTCAACATAGAGGTTAGAGTTGGCAGCGAACCCTACACTTTAGGGGTTTTTAGGGGGTATGAAAAGGGTGTGCACTTGTTGTTTTTGCACAATTCTTTTTTGCTTCCCCACGTTTACGCAGACGGGAGAGGCCACTGGGTGATTAAACAACTTGTGGCTTGGGGAAAAGGCTGCCTTGAAATTCTGTGTCAACTCCAGGTGATTCCTTCTATCTTAGTTACGAACGACTGGTTCACTGCACTTATTCCGGCCTATGCAAAAGTAGGGGCCTTTGGAAACGTCTTTGAAGGCACTACTTTTTTGCATGTAGTTCACAACTTAGATGCTTCCTATGAAGGCAGACTTTATCCCGATAAAAATGAAAACTGCTACGAAAACATCCACAACTTGCCTAGACACATATTTGTAGACCCTTACTGGACAAGGGAAGTAGTTAACCCTTCTAGGTGCGCAATTATGATGAGTGACCAGTGGGCTACAGTGTCTCCTTCTTATAGAAATGAGCTTTTGTCTTCATCGCCCCTTAAAGAACTTTTGAAGCATAAAGACCAACCCTTTGCCTTTCCCAACGGGATTCCAATGAAGTCCAGACTCAAAAGATTAGAAGGCTTAGGCACTCACCTTGAAGCCAAGCGTTCTCTGCAGCAAAGGTACTTCCACTACGGAGACCTTGACAACTCAGTTTGCTTGTTTGGGTTTGTAGGAAGAATAGCTGAGCAGAAAGGAGTCCACTTAATCCTTGACGCTGCCGAACACCTTATTCCTGCTTCGCACTTTAAAGTCCAGTTTTTGATAGGCGGACCTGCAAACTACAGAGACCCCTACGCTGCAAAATGCGCGCACAGACTCAAACACTTGCGGGAAAAGTACCCCAACAACTTCTTTGCTGACCCTGACAGCTTTTTTTACGAAGGACCCCTAGTTAACTTAGGGTGTGACTACGGACTCATGCCCAGTATGTTTGAACCAGGAGGGATTGTCCAGCACGAGTTCTTTGTAGCCTGCACGCCTGTGATAGCTTTTAAAACAGGCGGACTCAGGGATACTGTAACTGAGTTCAACCAGCAAAAGGCAGAAGGGTGTGGATTTTTGTTTGAAGCTTACAACGTTGGAGACTTTATCTGGGCTATAAACAGGTCTTTGGAAGTGTACTTCCACGGAGACTACAACAAACTCAGAACAAACTCTTTTAAAGCCACTATGGATGGAAGCCACGTAAGCAGGGCTTGGAGCAGAGAACTCTACAGACTCAAACAAAAGATCTTCATCGAACCCACTGTGAGGTGGGAAGTCCATAAAAAACTAGAAAACGTGCATTGGACTGCCTTGGACTTTAAAGACGAACTTCCAGAAAACAAAACCAAAACCCCTGGAATGAAAAGGTCCCCCTCAGGGGCTTTACTTGAACAAGCTGCTAAAATGAGCAAACCAGTTTCTGAGGACACAAAAAAACAAGTGCTGTTTAGGTACCAGACTCCTGGAATGAAAGTTGGCAGTGTCCAACTTGTAGGCTCTTTTGACAAGTGGCAAATACGTCACTCTATGACTTTTGACCACACTAAAAACATGTGGCACATTACTTTGCAGCTTCCAAAGGGAAGGTACCACTACAAGTTTGTAATAGACGGCACCCAGTGGGTTTACTCGCACGACCACCACTCTGAGTCTGACTCTTCAGGAAACATGAATAACGTTTTAGAAGTTAACTAATTAAGGCCTAAAGTGAGTTCTGTCGTCTGGAGGACGCGAGTTAGGTGGGTGCGAGTAAGGCCTTTCAAAAGCTCTGGGGTCGTAGTAAGAAGGGTTTCTTTCTCTGTAGCTAGCTGGATGACTGGGAGGAGGGGGATGTGGACTAGTCATTGCACTCCACACTACTCCCACTAAGTACAGTCCAAATATTGCTCCGAATATGTATAGTCCAAACTGCAGAATTTCAGTTATGTTTCCACCAGGAGGAGGTTGTTCTTCTTCTCGGATTTTCTGTTCTCTTTTAAGGTGCTCTTCTCTTTCCCTCATCATTTCTTCAAAGGCGTCTCTGAAGGGGTTGTGGTAGGTTCTTCCCCTTCCTTGTTCAAAGTTCCGCTTTATAAATTCGTCGAAGCGGTTGAAAAAGTCGTCTTCTGGCCTGGGACCTTTTCTTTCTTCAAAAGGGCCTCTGCGGTAATAGTAAGTCCTTCTCCCTGTAAAGGGGTCGTACTGTTCGTAGTAGTAGTAAGTTTTTTGTTTTTCTTTTTGTTGTTGCTGTCGCATGTACCACTCTTTCCACTGGTTTTGCCGGTCGTAGGTTCCTTGCCACTGGCGAGACCTTTGTTCCCAATTAGGGTCGTACGAGCCTGTTCTTCCTGAAGAACGTCCTGAGTCGTATTGAGACTTGCTAGTTTCGTTGCTTAGAATTTCCCAAGCTTCTCCAACTTCTTTGAACTTGTTTTCGTTTCCACCAGGAGCATCTGGGTGGTACTTCTTGGCTAGTGTTAGATAAGCTTTGCGAATTTCAGGTTTGGAAGCTGAGGAATTAATTCCCAGTATTTTGTAGTAGTCTTTAGAAAAATCGATTGTTGCAAATAATCTTCTTACATTGAATTTTTGAGTTTGTAAGCATTTTCTTAGAAACATTTTATATAATGATAAAGTCCAAGTCTCATAAATTGCCGCTAATCTACCGGAAGAGAAGCACTGTTTCGCGAGTTACAGATCGTGCACCTCCTAGAACTTCAATGGAATCAGCACGCTTTAGTGCTAAAGTTCCTAAGTTATTTGAGCGGAACGAGTCAAACAAAAGAGGTTCTATGGACCACTATGCCGGGTCGGTTGGAGTTTCGGCTAAGTTAGGTTTTATGGAAACCTACAAGAGTCGAAGTAGACTTTCAGAAAGAAACCGTCTGGAAAAGATCGAAGACACGCCTGACCTAGCTTTTCTAGAAGCTGTAGACAGAAACCAACTAAACCCAAAGCCTTTTGGAATTGTGAGGCGAAGTGGTAAAGAGTCAGAAATCGACATTAGAATGTTCAGTATGGGGGACAACTATGCTAAAGCTTTTTCAGAGGGACTTAAGCACCACAACTCACTTCAGAACTTAAACATCAAGTCAAACCGCTTAAGTGACATCGGAGCTCAAAAAATACTTTCAAACTTAAATCCCAGCCAGATTCGGTTCATAAACATTGCAGAAAACAAACTAGGCCAGAAGTCAGTGAACAAACTTGTACAAATCATAGCAGTGAAAGAAAGTTCTTTGCGGCACTTAGACCTAGAGCATACAAACCTTGGAGGTTTGGCTTGCATTGATTTGTGCAAAAACATTACAGAAAACAATACCATAGTTTTCCTCAACTTGGCTAGAAACAACATAGGCAACTTTGCAGAGGAAGCTTTGGGCGAGATGATTAAATATAACCGAAGTTTAGTGAAATTAGACTTGCACTACAATAATATTTGCGGCCGCACAGCTTTATGCTTTTACGAAGGCTTGGCGCAAAACGACAAGCTAGAAGAGCTTGACTTGTCTTGGAATGCTCAAGGCAGAAGTTTTTCTGAAGAAATTCCTAAAGCTCTTTCAGAGGCATTGAGACTCAACAGTGTTTTAAAACACTTGGATCTTTCTTACAACTTTTTTACGTTAAAAGAGTGCGAGTTAATATCAGTAGGTCTTGATGAAAACCATGACTTGCTGGGTCTTCATATGATTGGAAACAAATGTGAAGTGGACGCAAGGGGCTTTGTTAAACCTTGTGTTAACTACGAAAATGTAGAAAAAGGACACCTTTATAAAAGAATCCTCAAACCTCACAAAGGCACTAAAAAATCCAGTCAGCTAATTAACTGTTGGGTTTGTGAGGATTGGGTTGAAGTAGTGTTTAAGTGGGTTCCAGGAGAGTCAGGTCCTGAGGACTCGGAACCTTTGTGTTTGCACCTAGAGTGCGACTCCTATCAACCTGAGTTAATGCAAAAGCAACCTAGTGGAGTTTTTGAACTTACAAGAATGGTTCCTCCTGGAGACTTAAAGTTTTTCTTTACCTGCAATACAGAGCCAATTAAATCAAACACTTACAAGTCAAAAACCCTTAAAATTCCCTTAAAAAAGCAACTGGATTTTTGGGGGAAGTCAGAAGTTTTAAGTATTTTAAGCGTGAATTCTTTGAAAGTTCCAGAAAGTCAAGGTAGTTACGAAACAAAGCCAAGAATTCCTGGGTTGAAATACGAAATTGCAGAAGAGGAACTTGAAAGAATTGAATGGAGTATTGGCATTTCTCTATTCAAAGACTACAAATTCGACAATGACAAACTAACTCAAGAGTGCTTTGAATTTGACTGGAGCTACTCAAAACTGACTAACCTCGTAAAGGACCCAGCAGACCAAGAAGCAGTTAAGCAGTTGCTTTCTGAGTATTACTACTTCATCAAAGCTGCTTTTAAAAACCTGTCCTCAATGTCAGGCTTTGAAATTCCTTCTATTGGAAAAAACGTGCTTTCTGAGTTCTTAAACGCGTGCAACGTGCTTGACCAGAGCTACTCCCAAAGTGACTTAGGAGTGAACTGGAACTCAACTATTTTACAGAAAGAAAAAGGACAAAAGTACAACCCTGGAGGGACTTTAGTTAGGCACGAGTTTTTAGAAATCCTGACTAGAATAGCCAATGACCGGTACGTGAGAAAAGGACTGTCTGAAAAAATCGCAGAAGCAGTTGAAAAGCTGTTTGAGGAACACTTGATTAACTTCATGAAAAAACTCGACCAAAACATTTGGCGCATGGGCACTTATGTTTGTGAAGAAGTAGACGTGGTTTTAAAGGCCAATAAACTTATTCTGGACAACGTTTTTAAAAGTTACAGCGGTAAAAAAGCGCTTCCTGGGCAAAAGCACTTTGTAAGTTTGGAAGAATTTAGGGAACTTTGCAATGACATAGGCTTAGTCAAAGAAAACTTTGGTCAGCGAGAAATAGACCAGTGCTACTTCCAAGCTATGATGACTCAAAAAGACGAACTTTACCAAAAAAGACACACTGAAATGAACTTTGTGGAGTTTTTAGAAGCGCTTTCGCGGGCGATTGACACTTCTAACCCTGAAAAGTTCGCAGGAATGGACCTAGGACAGTTGAGTTCTGTGCTTCCTGTAGAAGAAGACTCACTTGCAAAGAAACTTGAAAACAGCATGCCTCGTTTGCTCAAAGTTTGTTCTGAAGAGGTCCAAGACAAATTTAACTTTCCTACTTCACAAACTTATAAAAAGCTCCTTTATAAAACTAAGTAATAAATGACTGAAGAAGACAGTTGGCGGTTCTCAAGCAACATGCGGTTTGAAGAGTTGACCCCCGAAACTACTTCAAGACTTGGTTCTTACAGCAAGTTTTCTTACATCGACGAAGAACCTAGCATTAGACCTGCTTTTCAAGTTCAGGCGCGGAAATTAAGCGAGTGTATTATGATGCACCTGCAAAAAGCCAATAATGCTCTCAACAGAGCTTCTGAGTTCAAGGTGTGTCTTAGTGAAGACAGAAAAGAGTTCCTTCAACTGGCGCAAAAAGTAGCTGACGAAGAATTCAATGACAAAAACTTTTTAGTAGAAAGACACAAAGAAAAGCTTTACACAGTTGTAAACGACTTAAGAGGCCAAGAAAGACAAATCAGTTCTGAAATGGATTCTTCTTATGGCGTAAGTGAGGCTTTTGTGGTGTCTGCAAAAGAAAAATTAAACAATACTCTAGAAGTTTTGCATGAAGAACAAGAGAACCTTCCAGCTATTAGCTTTGAAATAGAAGTTATTTCTAAAAAGAACCTTCAGGACTTAAAACACCAGTTGTACAGCGCCAAAAAAGAACTTGAAAACATAAGGCACAACATGACTCCTGACACTGCACGCATAGGTCCTAAAAGGACGATTAAAGAACTTGAAAGCACAATAAGTAAACTTGAGAGTCAGAACCACTTGCTGAGTTCAGAGAAACAAAAGTTCGAAGAAGAAAACCAAAAACTAAACGCCCTTACAAGGAGAGAAGTCCAGCTGGACAAAGTGCTTTCAAAAAAGATCCAAGACTTAATGAATGCTTTGCACGACTACAACAACAGAAGAGTAGACTCAGACTCCTGGTACTACTTTAAGTCTAGTGTGTTCCGAGAAGACTACAACCTAGACAACATCAACGCAAGCAGGTCATTTGAAAACTTAAACCTTTTGAAGCACTTAATCATGAACACTCTTAAGCTACAAGAAGACAAACTCAAGTTCAGAGACACCCTTAGCGACAAGTTGCTTTCTTCAGTTAAACGAAACACCTCAGACGAAAGACTTAAAGAAGAAATCCGGAAAGAAGAAAGGAACTTAGTTGCAGAAGAACTTGTCACCCTAAAAGAAGAAGCAGAAACTAAAAACTCAGAACTAAAAGAAACCCAAGAACAACTCCACAAACTTGCTAAAGAAAACAAAGAAGCCAAAAAACGCCTTGAAAAGTACTCCAAAGTCAAAACTGAACTCGAAAACCAAGTCCAAAGACTGCAAAGTAAACTAAACAACTCCCAAGAAGTTGAAACCCTAAAAAAACAACTCCAAGAAAAAGAAAACAAACTCAAAATGCTAAGTGAAGCCCCTGCAGACTTCAACCCTAAGTTCGAAAGAGAACTTGAAAACGTAAGAAAAATCTACAACGATAAGTACGAAGAACTCTTTAAAATAACCACTGCACAAATCACTGAACTAGAACAAAAACTCCAAAACTCAGAAAAGTCCAAGTATTCTTTGAAAGAGTCCCTTGCTAGTGAAATCCGCAAAGAAGAACAAGCTTCGCGTCAGCAAGAGTTTAAACGCCTAAAACAACTTCACCAAAGAGAAGTTTCTTTGCTGCAAAAAGAATTTGAAGAATTCGTAATTAAAGCCCACTCAGAAATCAGACGTTTAGCCAGACTGGTAGAACAAGGACTAGCTAGTTCTGAACAAGGAGTTTTAAGAGGAGTAATGTCAGACTTGCAGTCACTTGCCACTAGAATGCGCACTAAAGCCCAAAAAGTCAAAGAAGAAAAGCAAGAAAAGCAGGAAGAAAACACCTTAGAAGAAGAACAAGTCCAGTGCAACTTAGCAAAAGTTCCTTTGCTAGACGAACGTGTATGTAAAAGATGTAGCAAGAACGACCAGTCTTCTAAAGAGTGTTTCTTCCATCCCTACTTAGTCACTTCGGGCTGTGCTGAGTTTTTGTATGGAGATGAATGGCATCACTGCAGAGAAGCCGAGCATACCAGTAAAGATCCTCCTTGTTACTCACACATGAGTCATTACTACGGCAAAGAAGCTTCCTTTATAAAAGTCCATGAGGACCTGCCTGCAATGACTTTTGCTCCTAAAGAAATGACTTACGAAGATATTCACGAGGAATCCCCTCTTAAAAGGGATGACGACCTAGGAGAAGCCTTGTTTTTTTCGCAGAAGAAAAAAGAATACAGTGCCACTGCAGAGCTTGAAGATTACCTTTCTAAATTCAGTTAATATATGGGAAATTTCTGTAATAAAAGTTACTTTGAAGGCCCTAAAAAAGAAACAAAGTTCAACGAAGAAAAAATCACAGAGCTGCTGGAGCAAGTCAACAACGACCCAGAAATAAGCAAATTAGAACAGGAAGTTCCTTGTTTTGAGTTTGTACACAACTACTACTTTGAAGGCACAAATAACTTTTTTAGAAAAATTAACTACGACTATGAAGGCCCTGAGTCAGTTAAGCGTGTAGGGGTTTCTCAACTTACTGGAAACGACTCAAATGGAATCTGGGTTTACACAGGGGAGTGCTTAGTTGGATCTAAGTTGCCTGACGGAAGAGGCATACTAGTTCACCTTGGAGAGAAAACACGGTTTATCGGGTACTTCCACGAAGGAAGGAAGAACGGTTTCGGAAGACTTGTATCTAGAGAAAAGCTACTAGAAGGAGACTGGTTCCAAGGAGTGCTTAATGGCCAAGGCAAAGAAGTCACTAAGTCCAAGTGCAGCTACACAGGGGGATTCAGAAACGGAGCTTATGAAGGACTTGGGAAAGCTTGGTACGGAGACGGTTCTAGTTACACAGGGGAGTTCAAACAAGGGGAAAGAGAAGGGTACGGAGAGTACATTTGGCAAGACAACAGTAAGTACCAAGGAGACTGGAAAGAAGGCAAGTTAAATGGACAAGGCACTTATACTGACAAAAATGGAAACTACTATGAAGGTGAGTGGAAGGACAACAAAATGGATGGGTTCGGGGAGTTCACTTGGAGCGACGGTAAAAAGTACAAAGGAAACTACTTTGAAGACCAAAAGCACGGGTATGGAGAATTTTACTGGCCAAACGGAAAAGTATGGAGGGGCAACTGGGCTTACGGGAAAAGACACGGACAAGGCGAGTCAAGGGTAGGTGGGGTGCCTAAAGTTGGGATTTGGCAAGACGACGTTTTTCAAAAGTGGATTAGTTAAGTCATTTTCATAATTTAAACAATGATATTTCAAATACTGCTTTACTTGAGCTTTTCAAGCATAGCCTTGTACGTGATCTGGAAGTCCAAACTGAACTCTAAATCCAAGAAAGTGTACACTAAACAAGAAATGCTTTGCAACCTTCCTTTAGTACCCACTCCTCCACTTGACTTTATTTCAATAGAAACCATCAAAAAGAAGTTTTCTAACAAAGAAAACCAATTCAGGAAGAATGTAGACCGCAATAAGAAAAGGCCTCCTTTGAGATCCCTCGAACTCAACCCTTTTGTGCCTGAATTTACTCCAAAGTTGAACCCTAATGCTCCAGCTTTTACTCCTAAATAACATATAAATATGGGAAAAAGTAAATATCGTAAGGACAAACCTTGGGACAACGACCCCACACTAGACAAATGGCAGATACAAGAATTCAAGCCAGAAGACAACCCTTCAGGAGTCCTGGAAGAAAGTTCCTTTGCAACACTGTTCCCTCAGTACCGAGAAAAGTACCTGCAAGAAATCTGGCCCCTGGTGCAGAATGCTTTGAAGAAATACAGTGTAGAGGCAGAACTTGACTTAGCCGAAGGCTCTATGACTGTGCGCACCACAAAGAAAACTTGGGACCCTTACTCCATCATGAAAGCTCGTGACCTCATAAAGCTGCTTGCTCGGTCAGTTCCTTTCCAGCAAGCCGTCAAAGTCATGCAAGACGGAGTTTTTTGCGACATAGTGAAAATCGGAGGAGTAGTGCGCAACAAAGAAAGGTTTGTAAAAAGAAGAGCAAGACTAATAGGTCCCAACGGAACAACTTTAAAAGCCCTGGAAGTCCTTACAGAGTGCTACATACTTGTCCAAGGAAACACTGTTTCTATAATGGGGCCCATCAAAGGGATTAAAACTGCTCGGAAAGTAGTACTAGACACTATGGAGAACATGCACCCTGTGTACAACATCAAAGAACTCATGATCAAAAAAGAATTAGCCAACAACCCTGAGTTGGCCAACGAAAACTGGAGTCGGTTCCTCCCCAACTTCAAAAAACGCAACGTGAAAAGGAAAAAGGCCAAAAAGACCCAAAAAGAATACACACCTTTCCCTCCAGAACCCACTCCTCGCAAAGAAGACTTGTTGATGGAAAGCGGAGAGTACTTTTTGTCCAAAAAAGAAAAAGCTGCCAAAAAGGCTAAAGAGCAAGCCCAAGAACAACTAGTTAAAAAAAGAGACAGGGAACAGGAACGCCAAAAAGCTTTTGAACCTCCTCCAGAACCCCAGAAAAAACACAAACCAGCTCCAGAACCTAGTATCGACGAGCTCAAAGAAAAGTTTCTAAAAAGAAAACACACTAATTCTTAAATGAAGTTCTTTAAAGTAGGACTGAGTTTCTTCTTATAACTGGATAACTTTTTCATAGGCGAAGGAGAAACTGACTTTTTAGAATTCAAATAAGGGAACTGTTGGGATCTTTGAGGTCTTCGCCTAGTAACCGATTGGTTTCTTTTAGAGTTCTTTTTCCTTTTCTCTTCTTGTCGTTTTCCGTACTCCTCAAATAAAGACTTGTGTATATGCAACTTCGGCAAATTCACTATATGGTCAAATATTTCGTGTTGTTTGTAGGAATTTATCTTTTTATTAGCCAACTTAGGTTCTGCTTGATAGGGCTCGTAATATCTAAGCATTTATGCGAATTCTTTGTTGGTAACTCAAAAGTTAATAAACATCGTTAAATGGACTCGGATGTCCCTGTTATTGAAAGTTCTCCCAAAGGGCGCTTCATAAAGGTATCCACCACTTAGCTTGACGAACAAATAGGAGTAGGTGCCCAGAAACAAGTGTTCAAGGGATACGACTTAGAACAAGGCTGCGAGGTTGCTTGGAATTGCGTAAATCTCAATTCAATTTCTGAAAAGCAAAAAAAGCTCCTTTCAGAAGAAATTTCACTCATCAAAAAACTCGACCACCCCAACATCATAAGGTGCCGAGGAGCTTGGGTATCAGCCCGTTCACAGTGTGTGTTCATTACAGAGCTGCTTTCAGGCGGGTCGCTTAAATCCTACCTTAGGCGAATTAAAAGCCCCCGCAGAAGGGTAGTTAAGAACTGGTGCCAAAACATTTTAAAGGGCCTAGATTACTTACACACTAGGAGCCCTCCTGTAGTGCACAGAGACATCAAGCCAGACAACATATTCATTGACTCAGTTAAGGGAACAGCCTTCATAGGAGACCTAGGACTTTCTACTGGGATGATGAGTTCACACAAAGAGTCTTTTATTGGGACTCCTTGCTATATGGCACCTGAGATTTACGACCAGAACTATGGGCCTTGTGCTGACATTTATGCCTTTGGCATGTGTGTTTTAGAAGTCTGCACTCAAAACCCTCCTTATTCCGAGTGTTCTTCAGGTGCTGCTGTATATAAAAAGATCATTAACCGAGTTCAGCCCTTAGCTTTAAGGTCAGTTCTTGACAAAGAACTTAGCGAATTTATACAACTTTGCCTTTTGCCTGCAAACCAAAGACCGAGTGCTCAAGAACTTTTGAACCACTCCTTCCTCAACACTGAGTCGCGTTCTGTGGACAGAGAACAAGTAAAGATTGACCACTCAGTTTTCGAAAACTTGAAAAGTCAAGAACAGGTCTGGATTGACATGAACATTAAAAAAGGAGTAGACATCGGCTTTTACTTCAACTTGGAAAAAGACACTGCTGAAAGCGTAGCTGCGGAAATGGTCAACGAGCTCCAACTCGACTGTTTAGAAGCTAAGGCTTTAAGTGTCAAGATCCAAAACATACTACAAAACACCAACATTTCAGTTCCTTACAGTCAAACACCTCTTATTCAAATCTAAACTAGATAACTCTTAAATTATAGTTTACAAGGTTTGGGCGTTCCACCAAGCAATGAAAACTGAAAGACACCCAGCCCAGCACAGTACCCAGCAAACTCCAAAGTAACCCACTACTAACACTAACCCGTAAACCCAAACTTCATCGTCACAGTCCTCTGTTTTAAACACCCACAAAGCCCCAATTATAAATAGTATGAACCTGAATAACCCATAAGCCAAATAGTCACAACTCAAGTAAATCACTTGGAAAAACATCATGTTGTGAACTAGACCTCCTTTGAGTTTTTTATGCTTGGCATACAGCTTAAAAACAAAGTAAATTCCTTGGAAAACCACTGAAATTAAGGTTGAATAAAACACGATCCACAGAAACACCTTAAAGCTTTCCTCACACTCGTATTTCAACATAATAGGAGTTAGTACAATCACCAAAATCCTCATCAGCAACCAAGAGACCGAAAGTGCCACTGAAACTTTTCCACCTAACAAGTCAAGCTCCATTATTCTTTAGCCTAAGTTTAAATTAGCAAGTTATCTAGAAGGAACCCTTTTAGAAGAGTTACTTTTAGGATGCTCAGAGTGAGTTCTGGTATGACCTCGGGACGAACTGCGTCTTTTAGGTTTAGTTTCTTCTTTTTTAATGGTTTCTACATGTTCTTTTCTAGTTGCGTAGTTAGTAGGTTTAAATTCCATTTCACCCAAAGACCTTCTAGCGCTTCTTTTAGCATGCTTTTTTTCCTGGACTTTCTGTCCAAGTCTGGACTGTAGTTTGTTAAGTTCATTAGACCTTTCTTCAAGTTTCTTTTTCAAGGCTTCGACTGAGCTTGAGTTCTTTGTTTCCTTTTTTGGACCCAAAAGTTCTTTTATGAGTTTTTGGTTTTCTTTTTTGAGACGGTTGCACTCTTCAGTTTTTTCTTCTAACAATAATTTCAGCTTGTTAGCTTCTTGTTCGAGTTTCTGGAGATGTTTTTCCCGGTTGTCAGCTATTTCTCCCAGGTTCTGAATTTTGGCTTCATAGTCTTTGCGGGACTTGCGTTTGTTTTTGTTGATCTTGTTGATTTCTTCTTGGAATTTGTTTTCTATGTGTTTGAGTTTGGAGTCGATGTTTTGAGTTCTAGACTCTCCTTTAGTTTGGAGCTTTAGTTTTTTCAGTTCTTGTTCAGTTTCTGCTTTACGCTTTTCTACTTCTTCTAGTTTACTTTGAGTACTTTCAATATGAAGTTTTAATTGGTGTTCCACCCGAATGTGGCTTCTTACTTCGTTTTCGAGTTTCTGCAACATGCTTTCCAGTCCTTCAGCACGTTTCACAAGTTCAGCAGTGTCTGAGTTTCTGTGTTCTCTTTTAAAATTAAGAAGTTCTGTAACTACATCCTTAAAGTTTTCCAAAATTTCTGAAGAGTCAAGTTCTTCTAAAGTTCGCAGTTCCTCTGAAGTGCAGCTTGCCTCGTCCAGGTGACAGTTAGTTGTAAAGGCATAATTAAACAGTTCTTTAAGGCCTTTTTCAACGCTCTGAAAATCAAAGTCAGTCATGATTTCTGTTTACCATTCAGATTAATTAAAACAGTAACTTAACGGAATTAGTTATCTCCTCTTCGATCCGAATAGTACATTGCTCTAGTTGTAGAAAGCACTTTAAGTACCTTCGAGGGCTCCAGTTCTATTTGCAGAACCTGTGAAATTTCTGTCCTGCACATGTGGCACATTCCTGTGGACTTCCAAAGCTCCAAAGCACAGTCATAACAAAGTCCTCCGTGTCCGCATTCCATTATGACAGCGTTGCACTGGTTCTCACAACAGGTCACACAAGTTTTTTCCACAAAAGAAAAGTCAGAATTGTTTCTTTTAAGTTCTCCTATTGAGATTCTAGGGGCCTGTGCTGAACTAGCAATTCTTCTGTGTGGCTTGGGCTCTTTTTTAGCTATAGCTTCATTGTAGCTAGTGGAGCGGCTATGCTTGATAGCTTTGATAGCTACTTGACTTTCCGCAGGTTGGAAGTAGGTTGAACTAAGACGCACCAAAGCTTTAGGAGGCCTTTTCATAGCTGAGAAAAGTTGTTGCGAGAAAGAAGGAGTTCTTTGGTTCCTTCTTTGAGTNTTGGAGACTGGGTTAGATTCTAGACTCTCGTCTATTTCTGAGTTTGCTTCTTCGTTAATGAAGAAAGTGTTCCACCAGTTAACTAGAGTTGTAAATATAGCTTTGGTCAGTAAAAGCAAAGTTAATTGATAGAAAATAGGAGGAAGACAAGCTAAAAACAACTCTAGTTCTCCGTCTAACACTTGCAAAAGGTAATAAAAAAATGCCGAGTATCCTATAGTTGCACCTCCAGTGGTGTAGAAAAGCCACAAAGTAGAAACAACTTCTTCCTTGGAAGTTTCACCGTTGCAGTAGGATGAAACTGCCCCAACAAACAACAAGAAAATTCCTACACTTACTAAACTCATAAAACACAGTGCTACCCAGACAGGCCAAAACACTCCTACCCACTCCCAGTCTGCGTGTCCGTCAAGTTTAGTTCCTATCGAAAGCAACAAAAAGGCTTTCACCCACTTGTTCAGTTGTAAAAACATTGAAGAAAAAGACTGGCACTCGTTGATTGCCACTACTCTATACACACTTTGCGCTATTAAAGAAGCAAACACTGGACAGCCGGCTATTAAAAAGTCCAAAGAAAGACTCCAGTGGAAGAAAAGCAAGAATTCAAAAGCTAGGGTTCCTATAGCGTCCATAATATCTCTGGTGTATAGCCGCTTCAAACAAGGTCTATTTGAACATTACATTTCGGAATTTCTTATTTTTTGGCGAGAAACATAGAAAAGCCGGACTTCGTAAACTCCCATTGGTAGAATAGCTAGGATAACAGGCATCCCTGCAAGGTCTAGTAAACATAAACATATTAACGCTGCGAGAGAAAAGGTTATCATTTCTAGCCACCTGGTCAACTCGCTTTTGGTAAACATAAGTCTGAAAGACTGGTCTTCTTCATGGTACTCTGTTTGCAGTCTTTCAGCTGTATTGTTTCTTTCAGTCGTGTTGAACTCATCCGCTTCGTATATAGTGCTAGGAGCAGGCCTGATCATTTTTATTATATTACTAGAACTTATTCTTGTCGTCATTTATCTAGGTTTGTAATTTAATTTCCGACTAGTTTCACAGTTTCTGTTTAATGCACTTAAGAAGCTTGTCACTCCGGCAAGTGTTTTGTAGCTCATCAAGCAGTATGCTAAGCACTTAATAGTTTATTCTAAAGAAAAGAACTAATATTTTAACTATAAAAGAACAAAGTACCCTTCTTAGTAGCTCAAAGCCAAAATTAAGCTAAATCCACTTCAAAGGATCTTTAAAAGACAATTCTAAACATTCATTTATATATATATCATGAAGAGCCCTCAAGTAAAGCAACCCGACAGTGAAGAAATGACACCGCAAGCTTCGCAAAACTCGTTCCCAGAGCAGCTAGACTGGAGCAGCGCTTCAGATTCAGGCAGGTAACTTGCACTTAGTGAGAACGCTGACTGGTCAGTTCCCTCTTTCACATCATTTCCACCTTCAGTGTACCGCAAAGCTTCACGGAGGTGGCTTAACTCCCAACAAAAGAATTTCTACTCCCACGCAAAGCTCACTGCACACTTAGCTCCAGCCCAAGTGGAAGCTGGGAAGCGCCTCCAAGCTTTTGAAAACTACCTAGCTTTGGTCTGTTCAATGTATTACGGAGACCCCTACAACGGCACTAAACAAGAAGAAGAAGCTCTGCCGATGAAAAGGCCCAGGAATTGCAATCCTCTGGACCTTTTGCTTTCGCCTGTCAGGACTCATCTTGAGTTTGAAAACTGGACGCCTTTCCAAGTTGCTGTGTTTGAGTGTGGGATGTGCCAGTTCGGTAAAGAATTCAGTCTTCTGGAGAAGCTTTTGGGCTACAAGAAAACCACTGCTGAGATTGCCAAGTTTTATCATTTATGGAAAGCTACTTCCCATTATAAAGTTTGGAAAGAAAATGTAAAAAAGTTAAGATGTTCTTAGTGATTATTTAATTTCAGTATACGACTTCATCGCTGTTTTTCCAGTGATTTTTAGCATTTGCTCAACTAGTTCAGTTTCGAACTTTCGGTAGATCGATTCTAGGTCTTTAAGTTCGTTCCTGAATCTTTCTGACCAAGTTTTGCTGCCTCTAAAGCACTTTGCACAGTGCCCCAAGTAAACACTTAAATTCACAAACCCTTTTTCTTTGAAGTCTGGCAGCACTTGGTTTTTGTACTTCATTTTGCCCACTCTTTCAGGCAGTTCTTCATAGTCGCAGTTCATAGTACTGTCATAAATCATATTGATCACCCTTTGTGTTTGTGACTGGAGCAAAAAGGCATGCTGTCTCAGTGTAAGGCTTTCAATCCTGTTGAGAGGCCTGTACTTCACAGCTTCTGTAAACCAAAAAGTGCTTGCAGAGAGCATGTCTTTGTTTACAGAGTCCATAGGTAGCACTCGGCAGTTCAGTGTCTTCCCGGTGATTCTATAGAAGTAGTTGTGCACAGTAGTTATCTGGTACTTTATTATGAGCGAAGAAAGGAACTTTAGAAGTTTTTTGAACAAGTTATACTCAGCCACAGCGTAGGGGTCGTGTTCTATCAGAGACAAAGAGTAGCTGTCTAGCTGGACTTTTTCTTCGGAGTCAATTTCTGGAATATTTTTAGATAACTTTCTAACGCATCTTAGTTTATATAAGCGTTCGAAACTTATATTCCTTCCACCTAGTTCTTGGTGGATTTTCTTCCCTAGCTCCAGAAACTCAATTTCGTAGTCCTGGAAAGAAACCTGGCGTGAGTACACGAACCTGTTGTAGAGAGACCCTAGTAGCTCTTGTTCTTCATACCTGGTTTTTCCCAGCAAGTCTCTTGCTGTGTCATAGAGTTGCTTGCCCAAACTGCTTAGGTTGAAAAAACCCTTGTTCTTTTCTCGGGTTTCTAAAAAAGATGTAACTAGCTTTTTGTTCCCATCATTTCTGGAGTTATGGCTGCTAACATCAACCGACTCAGTATCCACGGAGTTGTCAAGCTTCTGTGGACTTACTTTGCCAGAGAAGTTTTTTAAGTCGTCGCCTGTAAGATCAAGTGCTTTCTTGAAAGACATTTATTATTACTTGTCAAAGCTAATGAAAGCTGCAGGTGTAGAAGTAGTTTGCTCTGAGGACTCAGTAAACACAACAGAGTAAGTCCCAGCTTCTTCATGGTGCTTCAAAGTGTCTCCGTCAGCTTCGCCGTAGGCCCACTGGATGTAGGTTTCCTTTCCAATTTCAATAGGGTTGTCCCTTTCGTCCCCAGTGTTGAGTTTCCTAGTCCACTCGTACACAACCCAGCCGTCTTCTTCTCCTTCTGTTTTCAATTCGTCAATGTCGTCTGTGCCTTCTTTTTCAGTGTCTAACTTAGGTCTAGCGTTTCGTTCGCCAAACCTATCTTCAATTACAATTCCGTCAAACCTAACAGTCACAAAATCCCCGTTGGCCATTCCAGTGCCGTCAACAGGGTCTTTAATGCCAATTCCTGCCCACCCGTAGCTTTCCTTAAGCTCAGGGGGAACGTAGAACTTAAAATGAACATCTTCTCCTTGGACTTCCCAACCCAACTCTAGTCCAACTCCTAGTTCTACCTTTCCATATACTGCTAGGAGTCCTACCAATACCAACACTACTTTCATTTTTATCCGTTTTTGAAAGCCCAAGCACACTTGCACTAAGGCTTTTGGAAAAGAATATTCTAGAACGTTACTTTAAGTTATTCAGTAAACAAGCTTTTGAGTTCCCGCGAAAACTCTTCAGTGTTCAAGAAAAAAGAATCTGAACTAACAGTGTGGCCTTCTTCCTCATAGTTCTTTTTGAGTTTTTGGTACTTTAATTCTAGTTTGTTGTATTGTAAGTGGAGGCTTTTCAAAGCTTTTTCTTGGGACTCAATTTCTTTGAGGAAGCACTCTCCAGTGTCTGCGCAAGCAGTGTCCTCGAGTTGGGGGTTTAGTTGCTTGTCTAGTGCTTCAGCGTACTCTATAGTTTGTTTAAGAGTTGACTTTAGTTCTTGGTTGTTTTCTTTTAAGTTTTGGACTTCGTTTAAGGCAGAACTAATGACTTTTTTCTGTTCAGAGTTTTTTTTGATAAGGATTCCTAAAACTGAGTTGAATTCACTAAACAACCTTCTGAACTTTTTGACTTGGAACGATATGAGTGATTTGAAGTTTTGTTTTTGGGAGTGGACTTTGCCGTGCCTTTTCTGGAAAAAATAAAATATCTGGGAAAGCACAGATTTAGAAGGGTACCTTAACTCAACCATTTCAGGATAAGGAAGAATAGGAAGTAAAACTCCTTGACATTTAAACAGACCTGACCTTTTGAGTTTTTGGATTCTTAAGCACCCGATTACTGCAAGGACACACACTTTTAAAGACCTGGGTCTTTGCTGAGTACTTACTTCTAGTAGTTCTTTAAGGTGTTTTTCCTGTTCTTCAAATATTTTGGAGGTGTATCTGTAGAGTCTAGAGTAGTACTTTTTCCTTTCCTTAAGCGACTTGATTTTGCAAAACATAGGGTAAACTGCAACCAAGCAGTTGTCTAAAACTGTTTTGTCAAGCTTGTTAACAACTTGCTCAGGCAGCACTAGTTGACTTTGATTTCTGCTTTTGACCTCTGAAAAGCACCTTTTGTGGGAACTAGGCTTTACTTTATGGGTTAAAAAGTAAATAGCTTCTTTGGCTCTGATAGAATTTTCTACCAAGTTGTTGTTTTCAGTAGCTTCTTTGTCGAACCCAAAGGTTTGGGCTCTGGCAATTCCTTCTTTTAGTATTTTAGAAGCTTCTACTACTTGGTTTTTGAATTCTTCAAGTTCTCTGTATATACTTTGCAACTTCTGGAAAGTAGTTGCTTCAAAGTCTTCTTTGGTCTTTTTTAAGTAGTTAAAAGTCCGAGTCTCTGGAGAAATCATAGAAACAGTGCTTTCCCTGCAGTTGAGTATTGAATCTCTTAAGCTTTCACACGGACTGCCAAGTTCAGTCAAGCATTTTAAATCTGGACTTTCCGGAAAGTTCAGGTGTGAATAAGGCAAATTGGAAAAGAAGTAACCTTTAACCCAAGCACTTGTGCTTTCAAGGAAAGCTCCTAACTCAACAATGTCGTGGGAAAGAGCATCTGGTGTGTCTAGGAACTCGTTTTGAGAAACCTCACCAAAATCAAAAGGAATTTCAGAATCCCTAGTTGAAGCTCTCATTATTTAAATATAGAATGATGTAGTTAAAAGTTAAATTCGCTAATTCTTCTGAATTTTTGAGACACTAGTCTAGAGAACCTGCTCACTTCTTCTGAGTATCCGATGGGGAGAGACCTGTGGTCAATTTCCCCGGCTTCTAAAATCTCATTGGCTCTTTTGAGGTCCTCTAAGGTAATCAGATCTTGAATCCGTCTCCCCAGTACTCTGGGCTTAGGAGTAACTATGCCAGGACTTGAAGACCTAGAAGAGTCTTTTCCCGAAAAAAGTCTTTCTGTTTTGAACTTAAGCAGTGAACCTGAACGACTGGGAGTGGAAGTTCGGAAGTTGGAAATGTCTTGGTAGTGAGAAAGTCTCGGAGAAGCCACTTTGGCTGGAGCTGCTGCCCTTACCTCTGAACGAAACGATTTCCATGTAGGAAGGGCTCTTGGGGATTTAAAGGAGGATTCTAGCTTATTTCGGAACTCAGAAAGTCTGTCTCTGGAAGACTGACTCAACATAGGCTTGGCTTTGTACTCGTTTAATCTTTCTCTGCTCCACTCTCTTGGGATTGACTTATATGCCATTTAGTTTTATGCAATAATTTTCCGAGATTTTGTAAATTTCTGTAGTCTCACAGTATTTATACTAATCGATTATAAAGGCAGTTTGGACGCCAGCGTGGTCACTGACTTGAGTAAAGACTTCACCCGGGGTTTCAAGAGGGTTTACCCTTGTTTCGTTCCAGTCCACTCTAAATCCTTTTGCTTCGTTTTCAACTAGAATGTAGTCAAGCGACTCATCCCAGAAGACTTCTTCAGGATGGGTCAAAACTACTTCTAGTGGTTCGCCTTCGTGCACTCTCCCGAAGGTGGAGGGGGACTCTCCGTACTTCTTTCTGAGTATATCAGTCAGGGTGTTCTTTTTAGTCATTATTTCCATGAACTTCTGGTAATCGTCCATGCACTCAATTTCAGTAAAAACAGGGGGTTTGAGTGTTTCGCGTCCGTCAATGTTAAGATCCCCTGCAACCACTACAGGCTCGTTTGAGTCTCCTATTTTGGAATCTATGAATTCCCTCAACTGCACTACTTGCGCCCGACGAACTTCCCTGTACTCTAAGTACTTGTCGGGATTTGAAGTGGGGTGCTTGCTTTGGAGGTGAGTAGTGAACAGGTGGAGGTTTTTCCCCTGAATCAAGATCTTAGCATAAAGGATTCCTTTGTAAGCCACTGAGTCAGGGAAAACTTCATGTTCGAAAGGAAGGAATTCTTGGTTTAAGATTCGGTACTTGCTAAGGATAAGTAGCCCGCCATCAATAAGATGAGGGTCGTACCACCTAGGGTCAGGGGACACAGCGTGGTACTGGAAGTTTCGGTGTTTTCCTTCGTGAATTATTTTCTTCCTTCTAAGCGAGTAAGAATCAAAGCATTCTTGGAGGCAAATTATATCATACTTCTTCATTAGATGTTTGCAGAAATACAATGTTCTCAGGTCCTTGTAGTCGCTTCCGTTTGTTTTTATCGGAGGAGGCCTTAGAAAAATGTTCAGAGAAAGAAACTTAATTTTCCTAGGTGATGTTTTTTTTTCTGATGACATTTATCTAGTTACCATTTTCACTGGTTATTCATAACAGTCGCACTCTTTAGAATTTATTTCAATATTTACTAAAAGTGCGTCTTGTTCAGGCGGCTCGCTGGTTTTAAAAGCAGTCTGGCTTTCATCTTCAACTTTGTTTTGAAGTTCAAAGTGGAGTTTTCTGCTTTTTGATAGAAAATGAAAGAAGTTGGAACACTTGGAGCCTCTGTAAAAAGGGCTCATTCTGGAACTAGTCCAGGTTTCTTTGATCTTTTCGTAAGTGGTAAAGCCTTTGAAGATCAAATGTATGTGGTAATAACAAAAAAACACCAAAACTCCTGATCCTACCCCAAAGTACACTAAAAACCCCAGAACACTCCACTTAACTGGTTCTTGGGAAGTGAACTGTTCTAGACTCAACAAGAAGGAAACTAAGCCACACAAGGTAGTAATCCACAAAAACAAGTTGAAAGTGTAGTAGTTGCCCTTTCCAACACAGTTAGAAATCCAGGGACAGTGGTGGTCAAACTCCTCCACACAAAAGTCGCAGTGGTAGCAATGGGAAGTGCGAGGCGGTCTGAAAATAAAGCAGGTTTCGCAGTATTTAAGTTTAAGCATTCTGGAATTATAGGACACGTAAACGATTTTAGGGTGGCAGCGATAAACTTGGAAGTCTCTAGAGTTTTTGATTCCAGTGTTTTTTTGTTTTGAAATATAACCTGGATTTTTAGAACTCACCAAAACTAAAGTTACTAAACTCACAATCACTAGTAGTCCCTGCAACAATAAGTAAACTACTTTTCCGCTTTCTGAGTATTCTTCGTACACCAAACCTACCAGTGCAACACTAGGCACTAAGATAAGTAGAGCTGTTACTAAAACTCTAAAGTACTTTATAAGAGATTTAGTTGGCAAATAAGCAGTGCCTTGGCTAGTTCCATTTCTTAGCATTAATTATTTTTGAATTTAGGTTTAACTATTTTCCTGGGAAGAGTGTTTTGTAGTGAGTCAATAGGCACTCTTATCGTTTTAAGCACTTCTAAAAGTTGTTCTTTGCTTTTTTGAGAAATACCCAACACTACTTCTTTCGGGATGTTCTGGTTAACTTCCTTCTTGAAGTACTCAAACTCGTCAAACTGTGGCAAACTTATTTGTGACAAGTCTAGGTTCTTTTCTGGAGGACTTGTGTTGGTTAGGATTTGAATGACTGCTTCAAGCAAAAGCCCAAGGATACTCCAGGTTTCATTTGAAGGTGCACACAAAACTCTGCAGATTCCTAAAACAGCTAAACGCTTATCGTAAGAGTAAACAAAGTCAAAAGAGTTCTGAGCTACTTCACAAAGCAAAAACTTCAAGTAAGTAACTTCTTGGACTTTAGTTCTTGATAATATTTCAAAGCTCGTTGTTTCGTAAGCGAGAGCAGTTAGTACCACTCCAAGCAACTTAACTCTTAAGAAGCTGCTTTGGGCTCCAGAGTTGTACCTCAAAACTGTGTGGGATAAGATTTGTTCTATAAAGCCATTGAGTTGTTTGGGGAAGTTGCACAGCAGTACTTGGAACAAAACTGCACCTTCGGAGTTACTGACCTCGTAGTAGTAATCATTAAGCTTTGCAAACAAGGAAATTCTACTCATTTCAACAATCAGGCCTAGCTTGTTTTGAATAAACTCCTTTCCAAATTTAATGTAAAGGTTAAGCAGTCCAAAGAGGCCCCCCAATAGTCCCTTTTGCTTACTTTGAATCAAAGGAAGGTACTCAAGTATCCTCCACTGCACTTCAGAAACTACTTGGGTGCTTTTCATTAAGGAGCTTAAAACAGAAACAATGTTTTCTTCAAAACTAATGAATTTAGGGTTTTCGAGGTAAGAAAACAAGGGCACTAAAGTGTGCTCAAACTCTTCAACATTGTAAGAAATAACTCTGGAGTCTGCCAAAGTGTTTATTATACTCCAGCACTTTGTAACTATAAGAGTGTCTTTTTCAAGCCTCAAACTGTGAATCTTCTGCACTAAGGCATTTAAAAGTCCCCACAAGTGCTTAGACAAGTACTCAGTGTAAACCTCAACTAAGTTGTCAAGCACTGCGAAAAAGGTTTTTTCGTGTTGGTTAGCAATGAACTTTACCAAGTTACTTAGGATTCTGTCTACAAAGGGTTCAATTCTAAACATAAGTTCATCTTCTTCTAGCAAGTAAATAAAAGTTTCTGAAGCTTGTATGCAAACCGCTTGCTCGTAAACAACTGAGTCCATATGCATTGTAGTGTAATCTAGCCAAACTCCAAATGCTTCGTTTTCTAGGTACTTGCAGTAGCAGTGGACTAGCAAACAAAACCTACTCTGGATGATTCCATCAGATATGCTGTCTATAGAGGGTTTGTGCTTCTGAAGCAGTTTTTGAATAGTTTCTAAAAGGTCAGGGCGGTTTGCTATTTTGGAGGACAAACAACATAGTACTAACAAAGCAGTGTCTATCTGGTTCTTTTGTGGACTTTTTAAAATACAACTTTCTTTCCAGTAACTCAATACTTGGTAGTGTGCTTGAGACTGCGACAAAACTGAGTCCAAAACTTCGCAGCAAAAATACACAGTTTGAGTCAAGCACCCATAAACCACCTCGCAAAGGGACTCCAGAAGTGCAGACGCAGAAGTTTGCAGAGTTTTGGAGTCTTTAGTTTCTACTATGTCTAACGACTTGCTTACGAATTCCTGAGGGTCTTCTTTAAACAAGTTATTGTCCTCTTCTAAGCAACTCATGCACACCTTAACTACTAAGGAGTTTGCCTTTTGAGAAAAGGTCTGAAAAAACCTAGTGTCTCTGCATGTCTGCTCTAGCAACTGCAATACTTCAATTATCATAAAACTACTCCAAGGTTCTTTTTTGTTTTCAAACACTAAAATTAAGGCCTCAATGTAGAGTTCAACAACTGCAGCAACCGTTTCTGATAAAGTTCCTGATGCAAACAGTCTGTTTAAGGTTCTTAAAAGGTTAACTTGGATTCTAGGTGTAGTGGAGGAACTTAGTATGCTAGAAAACAGTTCAGAATACTCAGAAAAATGCCTAGGTTTGCAGGTAATGCCTTCTAAAAAACAACTCCAATCCTCTAAAAGGTCTAAGTTTCCTTGTCCCCAACAAACTTTTCCTGCTTCAAGCAATTCACATATTACAGCCCCTTGCAGTTCTTCAGTTGATGCAGCTTCAAAAATTGCATGCAAAAGCAAAAAACTGCTTTGGAAAGAGCTTCTTTCCTTAAGAGATTTTTTGGTTACCTCAAAAACGTGGCTCAGCACACTCGGCTCACTCAATATAGGCTTAAGGGAACAAGAAAGCTCACTCTTGATTCTTTTAGCTAAGTTCTGTGTTAAAAGCACCTGGCAAATGCTTTCTGACATGCAGAGTTTATCTTGCACACACAAAGTTTGGCTAGACTCTTCAAGTAAAAACCTTAGTTGAATAGCAGCCCCTTTCTGAACGACTAAGCAGCTTTCTTTTGATATAATTCTAAGCAAGACTTGGAAATAGCCAGGAATGTTTTCACGGAAAGCCTTCAATTGGTTTTCTGTCTGAGAAAACTGAGAACTATCGGTGTAAGTAGTTCTTAGCAAGGTCAGTACTTCATCTAGCATTTATTACTTATTAAGAAAATATTCAACAGTGTTTATGAGAACTTCTGCCTTCACAGGCTTGATCAGGTGCAAAAGCATTCCGCTTTCATACGAAGTTTTGATTTCTTCCTCGTTAGAGTAAGCACTGCAGCCAATTACGTAAGGAAGCCTGTTCAGCTCCTTTGAATTGTACAGCTCGTAAATCCGTTTTGTAGCCTCCCAACCGTCCATTACTGGCATGCTGCAGTCCATGATCACTACTTTAAAGTCTTGTCTTTTTTTGGATTGATTAACTACCATTTCCACTGCAATTTCCCCGTTAAAGGCTTCTAGATACCTGTACCCGTTGTTTCCTAGAATTTGGCCCATTATGATTCTGTTAAACTCGTTGTCGTCTACTATCAGGATCTCAGAATAGTGAGCTATTTGCCCTAAACTAACCCCAGAGTGCTTTAAGTCAATGTAACCAGAAATTTCTTCAGGCACAGAGTCCTCTGAGCTTGTGTCTGGAATCTCTTCAAGGGTACCTTCACCCATAGGAAGCTCAAAAAAGAATTCAGAGCCCTTGCCTAGCTCAGACTTTACTTGAATGGTTCCTCCTAAGTTTTCAATAATATGGCTAGTAATATGCAGGCCCAACCCGCACCCTTCTGACCTAAATTCGTTGGTACTGAACATTCCGAAAATGCTATTTTGTCTTTCTTCAGGTATTCCAATGCCTGTGTCTTTAATACATATTTTGATTTTGTTTAAGGGAGTTAAGTTAGCACTAAGTTCGATAAATCCCTTAACAGTGAACTTCAGTGCGTTGTTCAAAATGTTTGTAATCACCTGCTCCAAACGACTATAGTCAGAGTAAAGAGTTTCAGGCAAAAGGGGGTCAATTCTAAGAAGCACCCTTATATTTTTCTTTTCGGCTTGAATTTGAATGATTTTTAAGGTATTTTCAAGCAGACTTCTTATATCGAAGTGGGAAAGATTTACTCTAAACAAGTTAGCAATGATTTTAGAGTAGTCTAACAAGTCGTTGACTAGAAGCAAAAGCAACTGGCTAGACACTCCTAGAATTGAAACCTTTTCAGCACTTTTTGGTGGAAGTTGGTCTTCTTGGAGTTGGTTTGCCATTGAAATTATTGCATAAATAGGAGTCCTCATCTCGTGAGAAACACTCCTCAACAAAGAGTTTTTGCACTCATTCTGGGTTTCTGACTTCTCTAAGGCAAGTATCCTTTCAGCATCATTAGCAGTTATGAGCAGAGAAGCTTCATTACCCCAGTGGATCTTTTTCAAGTTAACTTCAAGCAAAAGGTTTTTGAAGGACACCAGTCCTAGTTTAAACTCGTCTTCGTTTGAAAGCACACACTTCTTTATGTCACAGAAAAGTCCTTGATTTTCCTCTTCTTGGTACAGAAACCTTCTGTTGGGTGAGTATTGAAGTGTTTCTAAAGTCCGCAGAAGATTTTCTTGAGTGCACTCTAGCAGCTCTAGAATTCTTTCGTTAACTATCTTTACAGAGAAGTCACAAGCTGATAGCACCATCATTCCAGTGGGAAAGTTTTTGATGACTACACTTAGTTTGCGCTTGGTTTGTTTTATCTTTTGGTAGTTCCTGGCCTTTTCAGTTTCAAGGTCGTTGTAGAGTTTGTTGTTCACCACAACACCTACAACTGAAGTAACAATGATTATGAAAGGCACAAGGGTTTCCTCAGAACTATTTAATTCAGAAAGCAAGTCCCAGAACCACAGCAGAAGGAACTTAGCTCCAATGGCAGCTGAAATTCTGATGTTCTGCACCAGTCTGGTCTGAAGGTTGAGCAAACTGATGCAAGCACCCAGCCCCACCACATAAAGATGTTGTGGCACATAAAACTTTCCCAGACATAACAGGTGCAAGTTAGTCATTTCAAAAAGAGAGTGAATGATCAACTTCTGTTTAAAAGCACCTACCTTAGGAATAAGGTATAGTAAACCAAAGTAAAAAATCCTAATAAAGGGGCTTGAAATAGTAAACAAGTTATGGTAAGTCCCGTGCTTAAGAATACTAAAAGTCCTTGAGACAAAGCTAATAGCGACTATGACCAAAAGGATTTTTCTAGTAATTCCAAGTCGGGAACTAAAACTTTGTTGGAGCTGTTGATCTTCATCGATTTCCATTTAAATATGAAAATTAACCTAGGATTACAACTAGAATTTGAATGCTAGTATTTAAACCAAATCCTAAGTAAATTCAGACATTTATTATAAAAATATGCAGGGAGAGTACGATAAAACTAGATGGTTCGATATGCTAAAGTCAGGGTCTATTGAAGAAATCAAGTCTGAATTAGAACAACACCCCAAGCACTTTCTGTTAAATCTGACGGATAACTCCCAATCCCGCCATACCTGCATTTTCTACGCGGTGCAGTCAGATGATGTGAATCGCGGAAATCAACTACTCGAAACCCTGCTGAGGGAAGGAGCTGACCCAAACTTCAAAGACTTGCTTTCACAAACCTGCTTGTTCTACGCCTCTCGTTATGGCCGAGACGAGCAGATCCAGATGCTTTGCAATGCAGGGGCAGAAGTCAACCACAAAGACACCTACGGACAAACACCACTGTACTACGGAGCAAGAGAAGGCAACACTTCTAGTTGCAGGCTTTTGCTGCAAAAAGGAGCGGACGTCAACACTGTGGACAACCTAGGCCAAACTGCAATTTTCTACGCTTGCAGAGAAGGCAGGTTCGAAACCTCAAAACTCCTAGTTGAATACGGAGCTAACTTAAACAAGACTGATAGAACCAGAAACACACCCTTGACTTGGGCAAGACGTTCCAACATACAGGAACTCGTTGACTTTTTGCTGTCTAAAGGTGCAATTGACAGAGTTGCTAACAAGAAAAAGGAAACAAACGGCAAACGTAAAGAAGAAAAAAAGAAGTCTGAAAAAAAAACTAAGTGCCAACTCATGATAGTTGACGAAAAAGGAGACAAACGCCCAGCTACAGAGCAAGAACTTGCAGACTTCGAAAAGGACTACCCAGACATTGCCAAGTACTGGAAACACCCCGAAACCCTTTCAGAACTAGACAGCATGAGCATTGAAGAAATTGACAACTTAAAACCTTGGGAAAAGCCCGGCAAAAAACTTATGAGCACACTCAGCAGAAACAGCAACTCTTGGATCTTCCAGGAACCAGTGGACCCTGTGAAGCTAAACATTCCTGATTACTTCGACATAGTGAAAGAACCTATGGACTTCGGAACCATTAAGAAGAAACTCAACAACAACGTTTACAGCTCTGGGCAAGAATTTATCAGAGACATGGAACTAGTCTTTCACAACTGTCGACTTTACAACCCACCTGACTCAGATGTCATCACTATGTGCAGCAACGTCCAGAACTTGTACGAAAAGCAACTTAAGGAACTAGGACTGGATAAGTATAAAGCTTAAGATTAAACGTTTCTTGTTTGCAATAATATGGCTAGCATTTCAAGTAGAGTGTACGAGTCTTTGCAAAAACTCAACGAACTAGGCCAGCTTTTGCTTGTGATCAACAACTTGCGTGGAATTTCTGAAGATGAAAGGAACTCCTTCAAACAGAAGGCCATCAAAAAAGACCCAACTATGATCGCTGCCTTAGAAGAATTCAAACTTGACAAAAACCCAGAAAAGTTAGTGCAGAAGTGGAGGAACCAACCCCAAGAACAGTCCCTTGGGAAAAAAGACCTAATCAACTACTTTTCCAAAAAATTAAACTTAGGCAAGAAAGCCGACAGTTTAGCTGAAAAGTGCCTTAATGAGCTTGGAAAACAAACTGTGTCCAAAAAAGAGTTTAAAACTTGGGCATCAGTCATCAAAGACCCTAAAAGAGCTTTAGCTTCAACTCCTATCAAATCAACCGTGAAAAAGTACATAAGCGAAGCTGAAAAAAAAGCCAAAGTAAAGAAAAACGACCTTTTGAGCCTTAGAGACCAGTTAGACCTAGCTGACATGGACGCTCGCAAAGTGGTAGCCAGAGTGAAGCACCACATTAAAGAAAAGTCTGGTCTTTCACAAGAGGAGTTTGTGCAAATAATGCTGGATTTGATTTCACCTAACGTTGAAGGATGGACTAAGATGCGCAAGTCACAAAGTCTGAAGATTCTGTTTAAAGTTCTAGACTTCAACAGGAACGAGTCACTAGAAAAAGAAGAAATAGTAAACGCCCTGATAGTGCTTTGCGGAGGATCCCAAGAAGACAAGATCAGGTCAGTCTTTGACCTCTACGACGTTAACGGGGACGGGTTTATATCCCAAAACGAACTTTTAGAACACCAAAAAACTGTGTTCAGGATTATGTTTACGTCCAATCCAAGTCTTTACAAAAAGTCAGGCGAGTCACCTGATAGTTTAGCCCATATAACAGTTGAGTCTATCTTCCAACAGTTCGACGACAACGGAGACCAATTGCTTACTTTTGAAGAGTTCAAAGCTTGGTACGAACAAAGCGACTTAAGTGAAGAATCCAAGCAAGAAAAGATTGCTAAAGTTCAGGCTTTTAACGAGAGAAAAGAAGCCACTATGAAAAAACTCAAAGAAACTGAGGAAGCCATTTGCTCCCCCGAGCACCTTAAAAACGTTAAAATAGCCAAAACTATGTCAAAACTCGAAAAGGTCCACGTTTTTGATGCACTAACTATGTTTAGAGAAAGTACTTGCAGTGGGTTTTACACACGGTTCCAGTTTGCAGAAATCATAGTTAAACTCATCAAAAAGTATGTTGATGAAAACTTAGAAGACAAAAAACTAGAAAAAATATCCTACACGATGTTCCAAAGGTTCGACCAAGACAACAACGGAGTAGTGGACATGAAGGAACTGTTCAGTGGACTTTCTTTGCTTTGTGGAGGCAGTTTGGGCGAAAAGATCCATGCTGCTTGTTCTTTACATGACGAGTCTGGAGACGGCAACTTTCAATTTGAAGAGCTAAAAAAGTACTTTGAGTGGGCGTTTGAAGTTGTACTGAAAGACGACATAAGCAGTGAAGTTACTCATGAAAAGTTGGCTGAAGCTACTGCCAAGAACCTTTTCAGCTTCGCGAACCAAGACACTGAAACAGGCCATATTAAGCAACAAGATATAATGAGCTGGGTGCACCAGTCTCATAAAAACTTCTTCTAATTAAGAAAATCGGCACTGGGTTAGTTATGTTAACAGTGGTAATCTAGCAGTTCAGGGTAGTTCTTAACTAGCTTTGTGAAAATCCTTTTTCCAAACACAGAGGCTTTGAGGTCTTCTAAAGCAGACTGGATTGTTTGCAGCATAAGTGCTTTTAAAGGGTGCTGTGCAATAGCTAAGGCTCTTTGGACAACATAGTTGGCGTACTGGTCTTTTATCATGAGTTTTACTTGTTTTTCCTTAGCAATCTCCTTGATCATGTCTTCTTGGACTTTGCCTTTGTTCAACTGAAGGCACTTCTCAATTACGTTTGAGGAAAACTTCTGAGTGGAGAGTTCTGTCATGTTTCCTATAAAAATGTATGCAAGTTTCGAATTAGCTTCTTGTTCGTTCAAGTCCAGCACGTATTGCACCACGTAGTTCCCGAAAGCGTCTTGTACGAGTTCTACTGAGTTTTCAATGATTTTTTCAACTAACTCTGCGCGCTGTGAACTGTTGGCAGCGTCAATACTTCTCTGGAGCACACAGCATCCGTGTCTGTGCTTGGCAATGTCTACTAAGTGTCTGCAAGCAGTGTCATAGACAAATTGGTCCCAGGGCGCCGACAAAGAGTGCAGGATGCGCTGAATTACGTGGTTTCCGTTTATGTCTTTGATAAGCGTGAGTGCGGAGTCTCTGAAGCAGGCCACAAGTGCAGGGAGGTGACGGGGGTACTGGGAGAAGATGTCTATGAGTTTTTGGGTGGCCCTGGTTCCATGTTGGTCAAGTGATATCTTCTCGAGGTCTTTTGACACTAGGTTCAATATTGACACTAAAAAGCTTTCTTCAGAAACTTCAAAGAGTTTTTGGCACAGGTAATTTCCAAAGGGATGCACCATCAGCGACCCAAGCTCATCAAAAACTTGTTCGTAAATGGTTTGGTAAGTGAAGGGGTTTTGCTCCTCTAGTTTTTTCTGAAGGAATCTGCAGCCTACTTGGTCGCGGGCCATTTCCAAAGCACGGGTGTGGATGGTATGTGCTGAGTAAGGCGTGGGGTAGTAAGCGTAGTCGTAACTAGGGACCGGGGATTCTTCTTCTATGCAGCTCTTGATGACACTGTTGACTAAGTTGGTTTGAAAGTCTTCAGTGTCAGAGCTTGGGTTGGAACAGTCTGCTAAATCTTGAGGCGAAGGAGTCTGGGTGCTTTGGGTGTTGATGAACTCTGAAAAAGCCGCAGCGTAAGAGCTCTACGTTAAAGTTACCGAGTAAGCAAAGAGCATTTTGGAGTTGAGTAAAGGAGGTGCTGACGTAGAGCGCAAAAGTTCTAGGTCTTCTTGAGACTGATCCGACATTTACAAACGTTTAAAGATATTATTCCAGTGCCTTTAAAGTTAGTTTTAAACAAGCTTCATTTATTCAATAATATACTTTAAAATGCTTGATGGTTCGCCCAATGAGTTTAACTCTAAAAAAAGAAGGGACACTATGCAGTTTGACCCAGAGTACTTAAACTCCCACATAGAACAAGATGACTTGAGAAAAAAGAACCAAGTTCATCTTGAAGGCCACCAGAGAAAAAAGGCTTTTGCGTTTAAACAAAACTTAGAACCTCCAGTTCAGTCAAAGCCAGAACATTTTTCTGCAACTCAAGGCAAACACTACGCTAAAGAAAGCATCTCCACTGTAATAGAAAACCAAGAAATTCCTGAAAGTTTAAATCGCCACAACTTGAAGATGAGTCTTAAGAAAATGTACGACACCAACCCTAACTTAAAACTCAGACAAATATTACAAAGAACTAGGTTCAACAACCAGTTAACTCCTAGTTCTAGAACCACTAAGTCTTCTTTCCTAAACACTTCTAAAAAGTCAATTGAGAGAAGCACTGAAGCCTTCAAAAAAACTCCTAATAGACTAACTCCTAACAGGAAGAAACCCATTATAGCCACTGACTCTTCTCTTAGAAGAAACGAAGCAAAACTCATCATGGACGAGTTAAAAAGCATCAACGAACCCAAAATCTGGGAAAAAGTCCTTAAAAACTTCAAGAAAAAGCCTGAATTGCTTTTAGACTTGATTCCTCTGCCTGAAAACAGGTATTGCTTAACTAGTTCAAGGAAGTTTACTCCAAGGATAAGAAGCACTAGGCACGGGTACTCTCCTTCAAGAAACAACAAAAACCCTTCTAAGTCTCCACACTCTAGAACAGGCAGACTCAAAATCAGAAACAAAAGACGCTCCCAAACAAGTTCTCCTAAGGAAGAAGTTCCCAGGTCAACCACTCCAATTGAGGTACAAACTCTTCTGCATGAGAATCCTGAAGAATCACTGACTGAGGACTGGCACTTGTCGCTTCTTAACTTTTTAATCAGAGAAAAAAAAGACCCTGAAGTAGACATGCTTTACGAAGACGAACTCGAATGCCTAATCAGAGGACTCCCCACTGATGAACACCAACTAGAAGCTATTTTCGAAAAAGGCAACAAAACCCTAAACGAACTCCTCATAGAAATGCTTGGAACCAAAGAAGACGTTGAAAGGTTCACTGAAAGATTTTCTTCTAAGAAAAGAGGCCAGATCAGGGAACTCCTAGCAAAGTGCTTAGATCTGTGGAAAGTCAGGAAAGAAACTGAGGTTATTTTAAGGTTGATTCACAAAAGAGAAGCCCTTGTTAAGGACCGCTGCAATACCAGAGAAGAAGTGCTTAAAATTTATAAGTTAGGCAAAGAAATCCGAGAAAAGCTAGATGCCTGGGTTAAGGACGAACTAATACCTTTTGACAAATTTGTATACAAGGGTAGAAATTACATTCAAAAAATATCTGAAGACGTTGCTGTTCTTCAAAAGAAACTAGCAAGTAGAGATAAGTAAGTAGCATAGTTAATTCAAAATTTAAGAAGTGCTTGGCGACTTCTGTTGTGGCTAAACCTGGACTTTCCAATGCTTTTTGCCAGAGTAGCTTTGCTAGTGTGCTTTTGGGTGATACTTGGCAGCACATCATTTTTAATTTCAGGCTTGGACTTTCGGAAGCCATTGTATAGTTTTCTGAGTGGAGAGTTAAGTTTGTACTTAAACTTTTTTGTACTCAAAGTACTTTTTGGAAGTTTTTCAAAACTGAAAACAGACCTATTAGGACTAAGTCCACTAGTAATACACTCTAGTCCTTTTTTGGAGTTTTCAGGAATTATAGTTTTATGTGGCAGTCTAATAAAACTTTTAAGCACTGCTTTAGAATGCTTTGGTTTGTTTTGGGGTGTTAAAGAAGCTTCGGTGCTTTTAAAAGAGTTGGTGTGTGGTTCCATTTAATAGTGCTAATTATTAAATATCAGTTTGGCCAAAACTTGAAATCAGCGACCCAGGAATCAAGTCTTCTCTCTTAAACTTGAGTTTGAACCTCAGCAGTAAGTGTCCTAAATAAAATGCAAAGAAAATGATCCCAAACATTGCCAGAATATAAAGGTATGTATACACGTCTTTGTAGTTCCACAAGTTGTAAACTGGCTCTGCACTTAGCGAATACACTGCGTTCAAAACTAAGTATCCAAGGGTGCACAAGCACACTAACTGCAAGTGTCTCCGCAAAAAAGCAATGTTGTTGTTTAAAGCCTCAAAAACCAGTACAGCAGGAGTCCCTGCATGAATCAGTATTGTTAAGTAAAGAGGGTAGTCCCAAGATTCGGTTGGAAAAATAGCAGCCCAAAACAGAACCACAGTGTTCATGTTCAGGCACCAAATCAACTCAAACAGAAAATGGGTGAACTTCCAACAAGAGTTGCGTCCGTAGTTAACCAAACACATTAGGAAGTAAAGACTTGTCAAAATCTGGTTAAAGCTCCCTAAGTCTAGCAAACGCTTTACACTAAATTTTGTTTCAAAGTAAATAACTAGAACGGCAATGCAGTAAGTAAAACTCAGAACTCTGTATATAAAAAACAACCCTTTCTGAATAAAAATACTGTCGCCTATGTAATCTTTAGTAGTATATGGCCAGTAGTAGTGGTCAAAGCGTGTTAAGCAAGATTTACTCACCTCTTCCATTTATATATCTAGATAAATGTCAAGCTTCGAGACAGAATCTCAGACACTTAAGTCGTACAGCTCTAGTTACGAGTACGAATTTACCCCAGAAAAGAAAGTAGTTGTTGGAGTCAAAGAAATGGAGGACTCTTACTATGTGAAGTTTGCAGCAAATTGGAATAACCTTGTACTGCATTGGGGTGTAGGACTAAAACGAGCAAAGGATTGGGCATGCCCTAACCTCCAATCCCAAATTAAACTTCCCGATAACACTACCCAATTCGACGACAAAGCTTCTCAGTCACCCTTTGTGGAACTTGGGACTGATTGCAGCATCTGCGAAATCACCTTTGAAACCAAAGACCAGGCCCCCAAGCAACTAAACTTTGTGCTTAAGCGAGAAGGCATTTGGTACAACAACAACGGAATGAACTACGGAGTCACCATAAAAGTAGAACCTAGAGACTTTAAGTTTGCAACACGCACCAACCAAGAACTGGTGGATGAAATCATAGAAGCCGAAATGTCACATAACTCCTGGACTCTGATGCACAGATTCAACATGTGCAAAGAGTGGTTGTACAAGGTCCAAGAAGACCTGGATGGACTTGCCTGGATCTTTGTGTGGATGAGGTACTCTCAGTTGCGAAAACTAGACTGGCAACGCAACTACAACACCAAACCAAGAGAACTGTCACACGCCCAAAAAGAACTGACAATTGCAATTGCTGAAAAGATAACTCAGGCTTCTTCTGAAGGACTAGTTTCTCCCCTTGTGATGTACAGAAACATTCTAAGAACTTTTGGAAAAGGTGGAGACTCAGCTCTAGGCCAAAGAATCAGGGACGGAATTCTGGAGCTGATGCACAAGCACAAGATGCGCGAGGTGTTTTACGAGGAGTGGCACCAAAAGCTCCACAACAACACTACACCTGACGACATCGGAATCTGTGAAGCAGCAATAGCTTTTAACGAAACAGGGGACATGGGTAAGTACTGGGAAGTGCTTGATTCACACGGAATTACTAAAGAAAGACTTAAGAGCTTCGAAAGAGGTATCCACCACGAGCCTTCTTACGTTCCTCAGATCTTACCTGAGTTGTACGAGTTTTTAAAAGTGCTTAAAGCTGTGCACTCTTCAACGGACATAATCTCCAACACAGACCACGTAAGAGGCTTTGCTAGTGGAGAGCTTATGAGTAAACTTGAAGAGATTCTGCAAAACTTAGAGCACTTCGACAAGATTCTGCAGATGGAAAGAGTAGGCGAAGCCAGAAAGTTGCTAGAAAGAACAGCTAACAAGCAGGATTTAGGACAGTTCAGGGAGTTTGTGTACCTAGACATTAGTTTGGAGGTTTACCTCAGACAGCTCTGTGAACAGATAATTCACTACGACATCAAGGCCAAACACTTAACTCGGGAAATCAAAGTGCTTGTCCAGAACCTCGTAATGCTTGGCAAAAACCAAGAAACCCAAGTTGCCTTTGAGGACTGGGAAGAACAACAAAGCAGGTATGCAGAACAAATCGAAGAAAAAGAAAACGCTTTGATAATGAAAGCTTCAGGTGACAGAATTCTAAGAGCACTAGGTGCTTATGTAGACGCTTACAACTCTTTAATAGACAGTAAGTCTAAGTACCTTGGGGAGCAGTTTGAAGTGGAAGACGAAGTAAAAAACATTTTTACCGAAGAGGTGATTAGAGGGTCTTTGGTCTTTGCTGTGTCTATGGTTTCTAAGAAACTAGACAAGCAACTCAGAGAACTAGGAGGAGTTAAGCCTTGGCAGTTCATTTGTCCAGTTCCCAAAGTCCAAGGACAACTGCGCAGAGTAAGTTCTCTACACGAAGTTTCTTACAAAAAGTACGAAGAAAGAACTATCCTAGTTGCTGAAAAAGTTAGTGGAGAAGAAGAAATCCCCGAAGGAGTTGTAGGAGTGATTTGTGGAACTGAAATAGACGCTTTGGCACACGTGTGTGTAAGGGCTAGGAACGCAAGGGTACTTTTAGCAGTTTGCTTTAACTTCGAAGAACTCCAAGAAATCGAAAAACTAGACGGACAGTGGGTAGAAGGTGTTATGGCTAGTTCTGGAGGACTTGAAGTAACTCCTAGTCAACAAGCCAAGCAAGTGTTTTCAGACAACTTAAGTGCCCCTATGCACATCAAAAAACCCAAAGCTATGAAAGATGTAGTCATCGACGCTAGTCAGTTTGAAGAAGGAGTAACTGGAAGCAAAGCTAATAACTGTGCTTTCCTCAAAAACTTGCCTGGAGACACTTTTAAGGTGCCTGAAGCAGTAGCTGTTCCCTACAGAGTTTGTGAGCACATGCTGAGCTTGCCAGTCAACTCTGAAAGGAAAGCTAAAATACAAGAACTAGAAGGAATGCTTGAAGGAGAAGTAGTTTACAGCGAGTCAAAAGAAATTTTGGACGAAATCAAAAAGTTAGTTATGGAAATTGAAGTTGGCGAAGAAGAGAAACAAAAAATTGCTCAAGGACTCCAAAAACTAGGAATCAAAAGCAGTGACTGGGAAGAAGCCTGGAAAGGAATAAAGTCAGTTTGGAGTAGCAAGTACAACGAACGAGCTTACCTCAACTTAATGAAGAAAAGAGCCAGCATTACAGACGTGAGGATGTCTGTGCTATGTCAAGAAGTTGTTACCGGGGACTATGCCTACGTGCTGCATACCAAAAATCCTTTTAACAACAACCAGAACGAAATCTACGGAGAGTTAGTGCTGGGTTTAGGAGAAACTCTTGTTGGGGCCTACGAAGGCAAGTCGTTTTCTTTTGTGGTGAACAAAAACACCGGGGAGATTGACATTAAGTCGTTTCCTAACAAGTCAGTTGCTTTGAGAGGAAGTGGGTATATTTTTAGGTCAGATTCCAACAGCGAAGACTTAGCAGAGTTTGCAGGGGCAGGTTTGTTCGACAGCTTCTTAATGCAAGAAGCGCAGTCTGAAGTTCTTTCTTACAAACAAGAAAGAATTTACTCTGACAAAGCATTTAGAACAGAACTGATAGAGAACTTGAAGCAAATAGGAATTCAAGTAGAAGAAGCTTTTAGAGGCGTGCCTCAAGACATCGAAGGAGTGATAAAGGACGGCCAGTACTACGTTGTTCAGTCCAGGGCACAGGTTTAATTCATATTAAAATGGAACTTAAGAGAATCGAAAACATCGAACGCTTGCTTGAAAGAATGCGTGAAGAAAACTCTTCTTACTCAAAAAAGAAACCAGTTGCAGAACAAAACGAAGAAAGTTCTGAAGAAGAACAACCCCAAAAACTCCCTTCGAGGTACCCCATTCACAAGCCCGCATCTTCTTCCGAAGACTCAGAAGAACTCTCAGAAGAGGAGGCTCCAGAAAACAACTCACCTTCTTTCGGGTCTTTCAAGCCCAAGCTAGGCCCTCCTATGCGCGTAGAAAAGCAACCCCAAGAAAAACCTCAGAGACCGGGAACGGCCAAAGCCCCCAGACCTAGCTCGGCCAGGACGCTAAAAACGCCATCGGTGATGTACTCACAAACTCCTAGAAAAAAGAAAACCGACCCCGTGTCTCTTTTCCAACAAAGACAAAGAGAGTGGAAGTCCAATCCTTTTTTAAAAGCCAACACCAACAAGCAAGGCAGAAAACTCAACTTGGCTCCTTCTAACTTCCAAAAAGACTTTTACTTAGTTAAAAACAAAAATGTCCACGACTACAGGTACACTTATAAGCCTCCTCACGAAAAAAGAAGGGATGACGTCAGGCTCAATACTAGAATGCGCTTGATGTCCCAAGATATGTAATTTTTAATCATGCCTAATATTTTCTAAGTGGATAAATGACTCTTCAAATGTTTTTTTTCTGTTTGGTGAGTTTGTGCACTGCCTTCCAAGTGCAAAGGATACCCTCTGTAGGCACTCCGCCTTCCATTAGATCCCATAGTTACAACTCGTTTGTTCACGAAAATCATATTTTTGTGTTTGGAGGAGGCTTGCTGGGTGAACTCCACAATGACTTATGGAAGTTTAGTCTCAGTCAGAATTACTGGGAAAGAATCATTTATAACACTCCTGAAGCCCCGGAACCTCGTGAGAAGCATGCTCTGTTTTTTTTAGAACGAAAACTTTATGTTTATGGAGGAAGAACTGCAAACGGCCTTACTGGGGATATGTGGGAATTCGACTTTGAGCAAAAAGCTTGGCAAAAATTATATGACACTGGAGAAACCCCTTCTCCTAGAATAAGGATTGCTGTAACTCAGTCTTCTTACAAAGCTTGGATCTTTGGAGGCTATACTGAAGAGGGTTTTACAAATGAATTGTTTGAATTCTCAGAAGGAAAATGGAAGCAGTTAGAAAACTTAGGCACTGCACCTAAGGCCAGGCAGAATCCCCAAATAGCTTATTGGAATAACAAACTGTTTGTTTGGGGCGGTATTGACGAAGAAGATTACTTAGACAACGAACTTTACTACTACGACTTGAGCACTTCGACCTGGAGCAAAGTGGCACTGGACGAGAAGCCAATAGGAAGGTTCTTACACGGAATGGTAGTGCGTGAAGACTACTTATACCTGATATTTGGATGGAATCCTGAACTAGGAGAAGACCTAGGAGACATATGGAAAATTCACCTTCCAGAACTCAGCAAATGGGAGTTTTTGGTTGAAAGCGAGTATGCCAGAGACGGGTTTGCTATGGGTTTAAAAGACGATTCTGTGTACATGATTTTTGGGTACGTTGTTTCTGATTACTCTAACGAAGGACTTAAGTTGGACCTGTCCTCTATGAGCATTCAAGTAATATCACCACACTTTCTTTCTCCGCCTCCTAGAAAAAGGCACTCACTAATCAGAATCAACTCAGAACTGTGGCTTTTTGGTGGGCAGTCCTCTGACTCAAAATAGTAATTTCTAAGCAGCCTGAACGACCTTTGGAAGTTTGACTTAATTAAAGAAAAGTGGACGGAAGTAAACGCAGAAGGAAACAAACCTACTGGAAGAGCGGGCTTTGCAGTAGCTAAGTACCTACACTACTTCGTTATTTTTGGAGGAGAAACTTCGGAAGGCTTTAGTTCTGAGTTCTACAGGTACAACTCATTTACCAACACTTGGGAAGAGTTAAGTATAAAAGGGCCTTCTGGGCTTTACGGAGCCTGCATGGCTCTTAGTGAAAACTACTTGTACTTGTTTGGTGGTCAGAGTGAAAACAAGGAAGACTATTATGACCTTTGGGCGTTTGACTTCAGAAAAGAAAACATTGAAAAACTACAAGCCAAAGGACCTCCTGGAATGAAGTTCAGTAAATGCTTTACCACAAACAACCAGTTCAATGTACTCACAGGGTCCAAAAGCAACGGTGCTTCAATCTCCGAAGTTTGGACTTACTACCCTTCAGAAGACAAGTGGACTAAACTTTCAAGTGAAAAAAGCTTGTATGACCAGTCAGAAGCAGCTATTGAAAAGGTTTCAGAATACTCTTTCATAAGTTTAGGCGGAATATACTGGACCTTCACTCCGAAAACAAGCATTTTTTCATTTTCAAACCAAAAGTGGGAAAAGGAAGGGTCTTTGGACTTTTATTTCTTTTCAGGGGCTTCTTCTTACTTTGGGAACTCGATATATATCCACGGCGGAGGAAGTTCTGTGAGGAACATTGCTAGAAACGAAATGGCTTCTCCTGACTTCTTCAAGATATCCAACGACTCTTGGAAGTGCAGCCCTGGAACTTACCAACAAGAAGGGTGCACTATTTGTCCCAAAGGCACTTACAATGACCAGTTTGACCAAACAGCTTGCCTTAAGTGCCCTAAGGGAACTTCTAACTCTAAGTTGGGAGCCATAGATTGTTTGTTGTGTCCACAAGGAACTTACATGGACTTAGAAGGAGCTTTCTTCTGCAAGGATTGTACTGCTGACCAAGACTGTCCCTTAGGAACGTCCGATCCAATGAGCATAGGCGAGTACGAAGGAACTAAAACCCAACAACCGTCAGCTTATGAACCTGGAAAGGCCTTGCAGATCTATAACTTTTCAACTCAAATTATTGCAGCAGTAGCCTTTTTTGCAGTGTTTTTTGTGCTTACAAGGTTCCAAAGAATAAGAGACTACGTAACTACTTTTGACTTGTACAAAGCCATGCACAAGCACCAGCTGAACAAGCCTATGATATTCAAAACAACCTTCATAGGGGGCTTGTTTTCAGTTTTGTTTTACGTGCTGGCTATTTTGCTGTGCTTGAATTCTTTGCTAATATTTTACTACGAAAATGTAGAGGAGTACAAGTCCTTAGTTCCCTTAGTAACTGTAGACAACACCTACGACTTCCAGTCACTTGTTGTAGTTAAAGCTTCTTTTTATAATTACCCAGGAAATTGTCAGGCCAACAAAGACTTAGAGCTAGAGTTAAGGAACTTAGTTTTTTCTGACACCACAACTTATGCAAACAAAACTCAAGAAAACAAGTGCGTAGTGGTTTGGGAGTGTAGGTCTTGTGGAATCAACCAAGGGTCTTTTTTGTACCTAAAACTGGGAGAATTCAATAGCTTCACTACTCGCATAGAAGTTCAAGTCCAAGCAGAGTCTTCCATTCCTGACCAGTTAAGCTCGACTTCAACTGTTCTCAATCCTATTAGTGGGAACGAAGTCTTCCAAGGAGGTACAGCTTCTGATGTTACTTTCCGAATGACTCCTTCTATTTTTAAAAGCCAAGTTACAAGTGAAGAAACTACAGGTTACCACGTTACTTTGGACGACAACCTCCAACTAGGCTCCACCAACGACTACTTAAGTCTCAGCATTTCAACCACAGTCAAGTTAAACGTGAACTTTGAACTAGAAAACGTAGCACTTATGACCCAAAGGAACTACAAACAAAGTTACACCTTGCTGCTGAGTGGACTCTTGGGGTCTATTTTCGGGTTGATGGGAATGGTAGGGAAAGTTATGAAGTTTGTAGAGAAAAACACTGGCAAACTGAAAAACAAGTTAGAGTACAAAAAGAAAATGAAAGAAATCCACCTTAAAAACGCTTCGATAAAAAGGAACATTCAAGACTTCTACGGCGAAGAGAACCTAGACCTAGAAATTTCTTTTGCAAAACCACGAAAAAGCGTGAAGATCTGTCAAATTTCTACAGAATGCGCAGAGCCACCAAAGTCTCCTCTAGAGTCAGATAGATGTTTACCATTAAATTAAATTACTACCGAAAACGATAGGCCTCATGCGCTTTTCAAACTGCATAATGTTAGAATTTCTAAAGTGCTTAGCTAAAGCCTCTCTGCCCTGGATTCTTGCGTAAGTCAAAGCGCAGATTTTTTCTGAGTTGAAGCGAGGCCAAGGCTTTCCTACAAATTCGTAGTAAAACGCTGGAATGCACTTGTAATCCACAAAGTTAATGAAGGCGTAGCCTACGTTGCACTTGTTTTTGAAGTCAATAGGCAAGTAAAGGAAATCAAAGTTTCCTGCGTGGTTGTACTCAATGGTCTGCACAAGCAGAGTCTGGGAGTACTTGTTAGGGATGTTCCTGATCATCACAGTAGTTCTTTTGTCTCTACCCATGATTACGTCTTGCAAGTTGATCACGAACTGGGAACTACTAGGAACGTTGGTGTTCAGTGGCCTGAACAAAGGAGTTTCTGGTTTGAAACTGTCCAGAGTCCTTACTTCGAAGCTCTGGTCAAACAAAGCTTTGCGGAGTCTAAACGCGTCTCTTCTGTCAAAAAACCTAAAAAACAAAAAGCTTTTGTAAGCTTTGCACTGCATAACTGGAATTCCTAGTTTGTGAGTCACTTCTGAAACACTTAAGTTTTCTATGTTGTGGAACACAACGTAGTCTAGGTAGTCTTCGTCCTGCGCGTCTTTTAAGAACTTGACTTTGTAGCTCTTTCGCAACTCCAAAGAAGCTTCTGCAGCATTTCTGATGTCGAAGTAAGACACTATAACTGTTCCTTGGGCTAAGGATTGTGTGTCGAAGACATGGAGGGTTCCAAAATTTTCAAAAAGGCCGTAGAGGTCGTTAATTTCGCAGAAGGGATTAATTCCCTGGACTTTAAGGTTTCTAGTGTGCTCTTCCTGGAAGTTTCGTAACTCAGAAACTCCAAGTGGGTTGGTTGTTGCCTGAAGGCAATTAGAGTTACTTATTTGCATTTTATTGCCCCACCCTTAAAAAAATAGGAATTTTAGCAAGTTATATAGGGGGGACGGGGGCTTAGTTGGGGATGAAGATAAACTGACAAAGCCGTTTCTCATTTTGTCTTATGAGAATGATTACTCCTTAGATGTCTGACCCCTAAGTATTTAAGTTTATTAAAGGAAAAGTTAATTAGTGGGTGGAAGTCTTAGTTATCCAATGATGCTTTATGCATTATTTGGAATTCTCATTCAAAACAGCATATTCCATGAATGAGTCCATAATGTTTAGCTCCTTTGAGTTCTGAAAGCTCAATACTTTTTGAGCAATTATGATTTCAACTTCTGTTTGAAGTTGAACTCGAGATTCCTTGATTCTAGTGAAGTTTCTGTTGCAAGGTAGCAATTGCAATTCTTCTTCTAGTGTTTAGTCTCCAGTTACTAGGAATCTAGCAATTCAGATAAATCCCAAAAATGTTATTAGAAACAGGGTAGGATCTTAAAGTATTTATCTTGTAGTTATAAAGTTAATTGGTGGTATTTATTTCTTGGGTGTAAGAGTCTAGTTTCCATTGAGGGTCTTCCTTTTCTTCTTCTAGGTCTTCTANGTCTAAGNCTGAGTCTTCTAGTTCTTTGAGGTCTTCTANGTCTTTGAAGTTTTTGAAGGCTTCTAGGTAAAGGTCTTGCATGGTGTTTATTCCTTCTAGTGGGTCTGGCTTCGGTGGTTTGGGCTTGAGTAGGGTGAACCGAGTGCACCCTTCTTCGGTGACTTTGCCTTTTGCTCGGTAGGTGTCTTCGGCGTA
>PR_CR_10_Liq_1_inCRDRAFT_1000097_pt1 | contig 46422 bp, 35 predicted proteins | sample PRCRCaboRojoPR_3_FD_10241 | JGI IMG/M metagenome (IMG submission 10241) | reverse complement strand
TGGGGAGTCAAGTGAAATATAAATGCTGAGTCTTCTTGACACACTCCTGAACTGACAGAAAACCCTGTTGGGCAGTACTTTTGGCACACGTTGTGAATGTAGTAGCACGGTTCTTCGTAAAAAGCTGCGTAGGATACTATTTCTTGAGCCTGATGCTTCCTGTCTGCTTTGGTAACTTGATCCTCTTGCACAAAGAATTTAATATCGCTATTAGAACCACTGGGTACTCCTCTCATGTAACCTCCGTCACCTCCAGATGCAGAATTCATACAAGCAATTGAAACAGGCTTTTCAGTAAAAGTATTTGCAAGGTTTTGAGTAAACACATTGTGCGTAACTACTCTTGGAGTTCTTCCTAGTTCAAAAACTGTTCCGAAGTTATGAGTACCAGTATCCATAGCAATCCACCCCACCACTTCTTCTTGGCCAAGAGGATCCCCAGTAGTAACATCATCCAAAGCAATATCAAACTTAGACTGGTCTAAGTTTTTAATAGCAGTAACAGCTATTCTAGGGTTGTTTCTAGTCATCACAAAAGCAAACAAAGCAGGAGTCTGAGGAAAAGAAGGTGAAAATGTAACCCTTTCATAATCTTTTTCGTTTTTTAGTGTTACTTTTCCAACTTGCATTCCAGTCGGGAGTTGAGTAGCATCCACAGCTAAGTAAGTGATTTCTTCAGCAGGGTGATTTTTCCTTTGAGCTCCAGAAGCTGCTGTCTGCAAAAACAAGTCAAACCCTTTAGAGTCTAACTTGTCCATTCTGCAAGTCACAGAGTCATCGTCGTTGTTGCTGGCAACCATAGCAACTACTACTGGGTCAGAGAAGGACTCTTCGAAGTAAACTTTAGTTGGAATCCCTTGTTCTAAGTTGTCAGTTCCGCCTGCTGTGATTCTTCCGTACTGGAGTCTGTAAGTAGCTGAGAGTTTTCTAGGCTCTTTAGGCTGGTTTTTAAGCTGGCAATTGAAGGTTTGATTGCTTGAAGTTGAAAAAGTAGCAGTTAATGTGTATTCTAGAACTTCACCTAAGTTCTGAAAGTCCACCTCAACAAAGCTACATATACCGGATTGGGTTTTAAGCTGGTAAGGATTGTAAGCAACCACTGACTTGGTTTTCTGGAGTGAACTCTGACTCAAAGTCACAAGCACACTTTGCGTACCAATCTTTTGAACAATCTCAGAGTATGTGGTGAAGTTTTGAGTAACACCTCCCTCAAAACTTACTTCTCCAAACACAACCACCTCTGAAAGATAAGTAGCTGAGAAGCTACCTAAAATAACTGAAGCAAAGATAATCATTGAGATTCCCATCAATAAATTACTCCTTTTAATATACATAGTAACTAAGAAGACGTGGAACAAATCATTAAGCACTACTCCAAATACCACATAGAAAGACTCGTCTTACTGAAAGGACTCCAAAAATACAAAGCCAACCGCTAAATAGACACATAAACGTAGTAATCTGCAGCAACGACTACGCAAACTACGCAAAGAACATGGGAATCAACGCAGAAGTGATAGACAACGAAGTTAAAAACTTTGCAGACTGGATACACAAAAGAAGAAACGGCAATCGGAAACCCAAGCTAGAAGACTTTTAGTTACTGAAAGCTCAAGATAACAGGCTTCTGACACTAGACAACTTACAAGAATTCTAGTAAATAACACAATAAGCCCTTAATTATCTGATGACATAAAATATGGTAGAAGAAAGCCCAAGCTACCTAGACGCACTAATAATTCCTGATTTGAACCCAAGAGAGTTTGACCAAATTGTAAACGAAGTGGCAGACCAAGAACAAAGCGACAAAATAAAAAGTCTTGCAATAGATCAAATGGAGTACTTGAAAAAGGTAAAAGCGATTAAAGACCTTTTCTGGAGATTTGTTCACGAAAGAGACGAAGTCATTTCAAAGATTCTGAGCTGTGTGAAAAACATCGAAGAACATAACCACAACTCAAAAATAGCAAAAACAAGTGGAAACGGCGCAGGAATTTTTGGAGGAGCTTTGTTTTTAGGTGGCCTTCTTGCAGCGCCTTTTACAGCTGGAGCCAGTCTTGCAGCTTCAGCAGCGGGTGCAGGGATAAGTGCGGCAGGAGGAGCTACTAGCATTGGCACAGATATTGCTCTCGATAGAATAGTCAAAAGAATCAGTGAAGAAGGGAACAACCATATCAACGACAGCAACCAATCATTGGAAGACCTAAAAAACTCAATTGAAGAACTGCAAAGGTGGATTGATAATCTAGGCAACGGAAATCTTCCTAAAGAAGAAAAAACCAATTACATCGCATGTGTTCTATCAGGAGGTAATTTTCTCTATAAACTAGGAATGGCAGGAGTCGAATTCAGTTCAATCTCTAGGTATGCTACGTTTGCTGCAAAGTACACTGGAGGCATAATAGGCTTTGGTAAAGCTGCTATGACACCTGGGCAATTGAAACAAGTAGAAAGTATTGGAACTATTTTCCGTTGGCTTGGAAATGGGAAGATCGCAAACATGGCAGTTAGCGTCTCTAAGAACTTAGCTAAGATTTCAGGAGTGCTGTGCGTTGTGGGTATAGCGCTTGATGGTTGGGGGTTGTTCAAAAACATTAAAAGTCTGGTTGAGAAAGACTTAAACGAAGCCAGCGTTGAACTATTGAAAACTGGAAGAGATTTACTAGACCAAGTATGGAAGCTGGGCAAGTTCCTTGAGTCACTAACCGGAAGGGATACGTATATAAAAAAAGGATACTTTAAGAATGGACTAGGGACTGTTCTAGATGTTGCGGGTTTTGGAAAAAACATGGGCACTCAAATTCATATGTGGAGTAAGCATGGAGAGTCCAACCAGCAGTGGTTTGTACGCTCTGATGGAATGATCCAAAATTACGATAACCTGCTGTTTATGGATGTCCAATGGGGCAATATAGAAAATGGAACTGGCATTCATTGCTGGGAAAAGAACTCTTCAGCAGCTCAGAAATGGAAGTTTTTCAAAGATGGAATCATTGGAACTGAGTTATGTGAAAAAGTTCTTGATGTAGAGGGAGCAAACCCTGGCCTAGGTGCTAGGCCTGTTATATGGCCAAAGCATGGTGCAAATAACCAAATCTGGACTTTCGAAGAAATAATTCCTCAAGATTAATCTTAAAACTAAACTATTTTTGACTTAAGAACTTAAATTAGTTTATTGACCACACTCTGGCAATGTGGACTTCCAGCAGTTGGATTCGTTTACACTGAATTCCCAGACTTCAATTGAGGTTTTACTCCAAAAACTAAGTAATCATCGTCAACTGATAAGCTGACTAAGTACCAGACACTTTCCTCGTCAAATATTGGGCCAAGCTTTACATCATAAAGAAGGGGATAATGATATGGCCTTTACCAATGTGCTCAATAACCTTGTGAGAATACAAAATAGTTTTGTACATATAGCACTCTACTTTGGGTTCGCAAGCTTTATAACGGCGTTGTTCTTGCATTTAGAGTAACTAGCCCAAGCAACTATAAGAACTTAATTACTTAAATATTCAGCTTCTTTGAAAAAAGAACCCTTTGCTGATACTGGGAAGTACTCCTCGGTTAGTTTGCATTCCGTCGTCTAAGACTTCTTCAGGGTTGTGTAGAATGTCTAGTATAATGTCAAGCACTCTCTCTATGATCACAGGAGGCCGGGGAGAGTTATGTCCGCCTCCCAGTTCAAGCAAGTACTTGTCTCCACAGTATCTGTCATAAAGTTCTTTTCCTTGCGAAAAACTCACTAGTTTGTCAAATCTACCGTGTAAAAACACAGCAGGCATTCTGCACTGCGAAACGTACTTAACAGGGGTGACTTCTTCTATGTCAAAGCTAGCAGTTGCTTGGATTATTTTCCGAGTGTACTTAAACATCGACTTAAAAAATGACTCAGGAAAGATCTTCAAAGAAGAAACTAAGTCACAGGAAGTCTTCTTCAAGGACACAAAAGGCGAGTCTAGAACAAGTAATGAAATGTAAGGGTCGCACGAAGCATATAAAATAGCTGAAGAAGCCCCCATGCTCCTTCCCCAGATGCCTAGGCTGTTTACTTTGTTGGTGCTCCTTAAGTAGTCCACCACACACTTCAGGTCCCAACTCTCGTAGTACCCCAAACTCACGAACTTGCCTTCTGAAAGTCCTGAACCTGAAAAGTCGAATGCAAACACACTGATGTCGTGTAGTAGCAGTGCATTGGCAATCTCAAGCGAGTCGCACCTGCTTCCACAGTTTCCGTGGCAGTAAATAATACAGTCGAGTTTTGAGTTTTCTGTGAACTTAGGTTGGAACCAACTGCACTCTAGTCTGTAACCTCTTGAGTTCCGTAGAGTAAAGTCTTCACGAGTAAACACTTTTCCTTGCAGTATAAAGTCTTTAGGGCCTAAGTCTCTGACTGGGTCGTATGCTTCGCGAAAAGGACGAATTATGAACCTGGAGAGTCCTTGCATAATATGAATGATTATTTGAATAATTCGAATTTACATTAAGTATTTATTCCAAGTTCTCAAAAACTATTAAGCAGTGCAGGTTTTTTCCAAGTCTCTTTCCAGACGTAAACGACTCAGAGTTCCTAGTTTGCACTCCTAAGTGGGACTTCCGAATGTTGAAGTAGTTGGGGTTCTGCTGGTCAATGTCCAAAGCAATGTCGTCCCACTTCTTAGTGTGGAACACAGGGTACGCTTTAGAAGGCTCGCCTATTATAACGTAAGCTTGTAGCTCGCTGGGGTTGATATCGTCTAGTTTCTTGTAAGCGTCTGGAGGCCTCAAAGGTGCCAGGTCAAAACCAATAGGGCACATGTAGTGGTTATGGCAGTGGTAGATGAAAGCTTGCTTAGGACTTTTAAGCCCAGCCACTAGGTTTTTAAGTGCTTGGTCTTTGTCGATGTCCATAGTTCTTCCTTTTCCATGAAGTTTCCAAAAGATCCTGCCTTTTCCTTTCAACCCAAAGTGCAAGCACAGCTTGTTGAACCAACCGGTCAAAGTGTCGTTGCCAGTAAACGAGCCAAACCCAATCTCGTGGAAAGGAGGGTCAATTCCTAAGACAGTTAAAGCTTTTTCCTGTGAAAGCACAGGCAAAGTCCCGTGGCCTAGACTACTGAACAAGTAGTTCCAGCAAGAAACCAGTGAAGTGATTCCACACGACTTGGGGTACTGCGGACGTGACATGCAGTGCCACCTTTTAAGGTCCATGAACTTCCGTTCTTTAATGAGGTCTTCTGATATCTCCAAGTCTTCAGGAATCTCAACTTGTTCGGGCAAAACTACTTCTTCTACTCTTGGAGTAACTGCGTCAACAAGTGGGTTGTTTTCTTCGTTGGAGTCTAAGTTCAGTATTTCTTCCAGTGGAGTGATTCCGTTGTTAGTAGGGTTTTGCTTCTTCTTGGAGCGCTTAACTTTTTTCTTGGGTTTAAAAGAACAAGTGAAGTCCAGCACTACACTAGTGCACTCTTCTTTAGTTGCCGTTTCTTCGATGATGTCTTCTAAGACTCCGCGCACTTCCATTATTATTGTGGCTTTTTAAGTAGTAAAAATGGGCTGTGAGTGCTCAAGTTCAAGAATTAAAGAACCCAGGTCAGATATCAGCTTGCATGGAGTGTTTAAAACCCAAACTCAGGAATACCAAGTTTTATTGTATACTAAGTCTGACTGTCCACAAAGCACAGAGTTAAAGCAGATGCTTAAAGCAAACAAAGTTAAGTTTGAGTACTTCGACTTAGATCACATGGAAGACAATGGGGAGTTCCATGCAGCTTTGCGGGAAATCACAGGTAAGTGGTTAACTCCTTACATATTCATAGGAGGCCGACTCATCACTCAGAAAGACTTAGAAAAAACCATCAGTGAAAAAAAGCTTTATAAACTAACTAAGGGTAGTAGTTAAGGTCTACTCCGGCTCCGCACACAGTAGTAGTTCCTTGGTACTGCTTGATCGAAGGTGTGGACCATCCTCCGAAGGGCCGGAAATCACTGAAGCTAGGGTTGTAGTCGTAGTGGGCGTACCAAAGTGGTAAATTAGAAACTCCTGTCCAACTGATTCCAGTGATTTCTTCCCAGTTGTAGTAAGAGGTGTAGATTCCTACAGTTTGGCCTAAGTTCTTGAGTTCGTTGACCATCTCAGTAATGAACCTTTGGTTCGAGTCTTTGTTGCTGCTCCACCGGTAGTTCTCAATGTCCACCCAAATAGTGCCATAGTTCTGACCTCTGATAGCGTTCACAAGTTGCTGGGCCTGGGTGCTGGGGTTGTTGCAAGGCACACAGGGGAAAAGGTACACGTCTACGTACTGGAATCCTGCACTGCGAGCATTGCGGATGTTCGAGACCACGTTAGGGTCTACTTGGCCATAACTCAGGTATCCCCTGATGATAGCAAATTCGTACCCCTGGTTATGAATGCACGAAAAAACGTCAGTATACTGAGAAACATCCACTCCTTTGACAGCAAAAACAGCTGACACGCACAAAGCCAATACGACGAAAGCTCTCATTTTTATTCACCAGATCTAAAACTGTCGAACCGACTACTTACACAAGCCAGCGAAGGAACTTAGTTGTAATTAAGTTGCACAGTTGTTTTGGTTGATCTTCTGAATAACTTCACTCCTAAACCACTTTTTGTCGCACCAAGTCTTTACACAGCCGTTTTCGTCTAAACAACTAATAGAAGCGTTAAGCATGCTGTAGAGCATTACGGCCATCACGCCCAAAAACACCCCCCACAGCACTCTATTAACATACGTCTTTCTGGTGGCGCTTCTGAATTCCATTTAAAATTATATCACAATTAGCTGTACCCGTCGTTTTCTTCGTTGATGGTTTGGAGTTTCTTTTGCTTCCTTTGCTGCGCAAACCAGTTTTCTTTCATAGAACTGAGTTCACTGTTGAGTCTCTCAATTTCAAACTTGTAGTGGTTGACTTGTGCGTGGGCTGCATTGAGTTCGCTGACCATAGACCTCATTTGTTTGGTTTTGTCTTTTAAGCTTTGTTGGTAGAGTGTTAATTGCTCAGAAACTTCAGGTTTGGGTTGGCGGGCTAAGATGTTTTTGAGCTCTACATAGAGTCTTTCTTTTTCTTGGATTAAAAAGTCTTTTTCTGCGACTTCTTCAGTTTTAGCAATTAAGCGTCTTTGGAGGGTTTGGATCTTAGTTATCATTTCGTAAGTTTCGGGAGAAGTGCCTTCTAGTTTCCTGTAGCGGTGGACATTCATAGGGTTTTGGAGTTCTTCTGACAGGGCTTTGACTTTGGTTTTGGCTTCCATAAGGTCTTTTTCTAAGCTGAAGACTTCGCGTTTGAGTTCAGGGATGCAGGAGACTTGTTGTTTGGCAGTCATGAGTTCTTTTTTGAGTTCAGTGATTTTTTGTCTGAGCAGTTGGCACTCAATGACTTTTTCTTGGTAGTGGACTTCTCCTTTGCCTAAGTTGGACTGTTGGATTTTGATCTTTTCATACAAGTTAGCTAGTTCTTCGTTCCTTTTGATGAGTTGGGCTCCAAGTATGTCTCTGTCGTTGATGACCATGTCGTATTCTTTTTTCTGTTTCATTCGTTCTTGTTCGGCTTCTGATATGTAGTACTTAAGTTTGGATATTTGGTTTTCGTAGTTGCGGATGTACTCGTCTTTTTCGCGTTTCTTTTCTTCAAGGCGTTTTTTCTTCTGGTCGTTTAGCGCGTTTTCTTCTTGCAGGTTGTTGAACAGTTGGACTTGTTCGCCTACTAAGTAGTTCTTGGTAGTTATTTCTTCGCGGAGTTTGGTTATTTGGTGCTGGAGTATTTTGTACTTGCGGCGCAACTCGTCGATTTCTTGCTTGGACTCAAGTAAGGTTTTGGAGTATATGTTGCGGTCGTTTCTGACGGCTTCGTAAAGGTTTTGTTGTTTTTTAAGCTTGTCTTCGGCTTTCACGTTGTCTTTTTGGAGTTGGGAGATCATGGAGTTTTTGTACTTGACTTGTTCGAGTGTTTGGACGTACTTGGAGTAGGCGTTGGAGGCTTCTAGGGCGTACTTGTCTTCATCCCTTTTGAGTTGGTATATGAGTGCTTTGAGTTTGGCGATTTCTTTTTTGCTAGCTTTGACTTCGTTGGAGATTTTGCGTAGTTCGTTGCGTTTCATAATGATTTCGTCGCCTTTCATTTTGGTGATGGTTACTAGGTCGGTGCACTTTTTGTTGAGGATGTTGATCTCCCGCATGGTTTCTTCGATCTTCTTTTTATCAGAGTCGTTTTCGCGTCGGAGTTGGGTGTTGGACTGGGCGAGTTCGTGGAGTTTATTTTTGGAGTTTTCTTTTTGGAACTCTAAGTCTTGTTTGTCTTGGGTTATTTTTTTGTTTTTTTGGCGCATTACAGTGATTTCTTTGCGTGTTTTGGAGTTTTTGTTTTGTTTGTCTTGGAGTTCTTGAGTCATGTTGGATATTTCTTCTTCGTGTTGTTCTTTTTCTTTCCGGAGTTTATCTTCGCTTTCTTCTAAAAACTTAAGTTTTTCGTAGAGTCGTTTGTTGGAGAACTCTTCTAAGTTCTTTTTGTCAAGTAGTTTGATTCGGTCGTTTTTAAGGGCTTCAATGTTTTTGTGGAGTTTGTTGATTTCTTGTGAAATCTTTTCGCGTTCGTCTTCTCGGTTTTTAACTTCTTCTTGGGTTTCTTCGTATTTCTTTTTGGTTTCTTCGAGTTTGCCTTCGTAGTCTTTTTTTCGGCTTTCTTCAGTTTTGGCTTCTTCGTTGTACTTTTGGATGCCGTTGTGGAGTTGAGTTACTTCGCTTTCAAGTTTGGTTTTGCGTTCTTCGAGTTGGGTTCTTTTTAGGTTGAGTTCGGTGTTTTTGGTTCTGATGTCTTTGAGTCGGTTGACTGTTTCTTCTTTTGACATCAGTGCTTTGTCCTTTTTTTGTATGAGTTCTTCGAGTTGTTTTTGTTGCTCTACAGGGGCTACGTCGTCAATTTCGATTCTGTGGGCTAGTTCAGCTTGTTCTCCTTTTAGTTTCTGCATTTGTTCTTTGAATACTTCTTCTTTTTCCTTGGTTTCGTCTACTAGTTTCCAGGTGCGTTCTATGTCTTGCTTTACTTGGTCCATTGCTATGTTGTCGTTTTCAGCTAGTTTAAGGGTGATCTGCACTTTAACTGCGTGGGAAGTTATTTCGCTGTTGAGTTCTTTGCAGCGCTTCATGAGTTTAGTTTCTGTTTCGTGGGAGGTTATGAGTGTTTTGTGGAGTTTCTCGTACTCGTGCTTAAAACGCTCTAAGGACTTGTCGCCGGCTATTTCTTTGAGTATGCTTTGGAAGTCGTTTTCGATGGCTTGGAACTCTGCAACTGTGAGTCCTAAGTCTTCGATTTCTTTTTCGGCCTGACGCATCTTCTTGTCGGCGTTGTCGAACTCGTCGTGGGACTCCTGGGGTTCCATTTTAAATATGAATTACAGGTTACTCAGTTAAAGGTACTTAGCAGACGACTGACGGCTTTGCGGTTTTTCCTAAGTATAAGTTACGTTTCTAGGGTTTGGGGTTTGAAGGTGCATTCTTTCATTTCTTCTTGTAAAAGTTCTTCTTTGAGTTTCTGTGTTTTTTGGGTTTTATCTGTGTTGGATATGTTGAAGGGTTCGGGCACTGTTTGGTAGTGGCCTCCTTTAGGCTTTAAGTTGAAGACTTTTTCTTGTCTGAGTTTGAGTTCTTGTTCTTGCATTTTGAGCATGTCTCTGAGTTCTAGGTACCTGTTGAGTCCAGCCACTACTACAGGTTTGTCTTCTTGGGGTTTCTTTTTGTTGACTTTAGGAGTGAAGGTGCAGCCTTTGAGTTTTTGGCTTTCTGAAATCTGTTTTTGAGAAGTAATTTTTTCTTGTTTGGACTTTTGGTAAGAAAGGATGTCGTTAAGTATAGTGCTGGGAGAGGAGTACTTGCTTTGGACGTCGGCGTACTTGGTGGACTTGTAAGTGCTGGGTTGGAAACTGTAGTCTTCGTCTACTTGTGTAGGCATTGAAACTGACTCTTTAGCTAGTTTGGAAGGAGTGTAACTGAGTTCTTTTTTGGAGGAGTGTTTTGCCATGACTCTAGATGTAGGGTTTATTTTAGGTTCGAACTTAAACTTAGAGTAGTAGTTTTCTTGGATTTCAGCTTTTTTCTTTTCAGCTTTTTCGTAGTCAAGTTTGCTTAGTTTTTCTAGTCGGTCTGGAAAGGTGTCTAGGGTTTTGGAAGCGAGTTTTTGCGAGTGTGGGTTGAGCACTGGACTGAAGGTGCACTTCTCATGTTCAGCCCACTTTTTTCTGATTTCTTGTTGGTTTAAAGTTTTTTTGTTGAGGAACTCTTCTTGTCTGGATATGAACTCTTCTAAGTTAGGTTCTCCTGAGTAAGTGACTTGTGGAGCAAAGGGGTACTTTTGGAGTTCTTCTTTTAAGAGGTCTAAGTTCTTTTCCTTTGGTTTGGAGTGCACTTTGCTTTTAGCTATTTTTTTGGAGGAAGGGTTGATTCTGGGCCTGAAGGTAAGTGAAGACTGTTCTTCGTACTCTTGAATTACTTTGTGTCTTTCAGCTTCTTTTTCTTGTTGGATTTCTTCGATTCTTTTGTAAATAGGGGGTTTTTTCTCAGTAGTTTTAACAGAAACTTGGGGGTGGAAAGTGTGTTCAGCTATTTCGCTTTCTTCTTTTTTTCTGAGTAGTTTCTGCAGAGTGATGTCTTTTTCTTTGCCCATCTTCATAAGGCGTTCTTCCACAGGTTCGTTTTGGAAAGGGCGGTTGGAGGGGTGTTCTGAGACTTTGGGCCGGAAAGTGCATTCTTTTTGTTCCAGGAGTTCTTTTTGCTTCTTGGCGGATTCTCGTCTTTTGTAGGCTTCGGTTTTGGACTTGGCTAGTTCGTCAAGTCTTTGGTCTTTGTCTTCCCAGAGTTCAGTTGTTTTGTAGTTGAACTGCTTGCCTGAAGGAAGTGGTGTGATTTGGGGCTTGAAGTTGTAACTAGGAATTTCTGGTTTCTTTTTTGAAGGAGCTGACGAAGGTCTGGGCTGGGGCTTCTTTACTTGGCGCTTTTGAGGCTTTGGTGGTTCGTTGGAAGGAGATGCTTTGGCAGAGGTGTTTAAAAGGTCCCTTGTCTGTCTTTGTTTCAGAATGCTATCTTGGAGTTGTTTTTTGGCGCTTTTCAGCATGTTGTCAGCTGTTTGGGAAGAGTCCCTCCTTTCTTTGAGGAGTTTGTTGATGGTTTGGCTTCTGTAAGCTGAGGAATTTGACTCGGTTAGGTCTGAGTTGTCTATTTGTAAGCTTGTTCCTTGTTCGAGTAACTCTTTTCTCTTTTGGCGTTCTTTTTTAAGGCTTTCTATTATCTCTTGCTTTCTGGAGTCACTTAAGTTAACATCTTCCATTTTAAATAATTTAGTGTCTGGCACCTAACTTCTAAACCACTCTGAGTTTTCTTAACACATTAAATGGAAGAAGTCCTGAATAAGTACAATCGGGATATCAACTGTTTGAGAGACCGCGACAAAAACACTCGTCTAAACGGGTTGAAGCGCCTCCACTCACAACTTCCTTTAGAGTCCCAAGAAGAAACCAAACAGATTTTTTCCCTCAAGCTCAAAGCTCCTTTGCTAGAGAACCTCAGCGACCCCACTGACAGGTGCAAAGAACTAGCAGTGTCCTTACTACTGACTCTGTTTAGCAACTCCCAAATACTAGAAGACGACGTGCCCAGTGTAGTTCAAGCGCTTTACTCCCGCTTAGGAACAGAACCATCCCCCGAAACCTGCGAAGAAGTTCGCTTGAAAGAAGTAGAGCTTCTGAAGCACATTACTCAAAAAGTAGTAGTTACTCCTATGTTAGGCGAAATCTCTGACATGCTTAGTAAACTTGCTAAGGACAAGTTTTACGAAGTCAAAAACAAAGTTGCTGAGATTGTGCAGGTACTTGCACAAAGGGATTCCAAGTTCGGGTTTTACGCCAAAAGACTAGGTGAAGGCCTTAGAGGGAACTTAGGCCACCAAAGGTACCTGGTCAGAAGCATGGCTTTGTCTGCTCTGGGCAACTTGTGCTTGTGCGAGCACGCCCACCCACTTGTTAAAGAACTGGTTCCCGACTTCAAAAAGCTGCAAACTGACAGGAAACCTGACGTGAAGAACGTGCTTTACCAAACTCTGCACTTGTTTTTGATGAACTTGCCTTTTAGTTACTTAAAAGAAGTAGAAGCAGACCTGATATACTTGTTAATAGGAGGACTGGCTGACTCTGACTGCGCACAAAGCATAAGTGAGTACTTAGAAAGCTCAGGGAACAGAAGGAAGGAGCTAGCTTTGGACTACCAAGAAGAAATCCAAGAGATAGAAAGCAGTTCTGGAAGTCGGTTTTTGACTTTAAAGAACTTAAGGGAAATACTCGACTTGAGTTTTAAGGACATTGAAGAGTGGACTATACAGGACTTGTACAGGTCTAGGTCTTTGCACGTGCTCATTTTCGCAACCAAAACTGCAGAAAGCCACGTTACTCCTCACCTAGAAACTCTTGTAAAGGTGCTTGTTGCTCACTACCCCCACTCACAGGACCCAGAGTACTCGGCCCTTTTGGAACAGTGCATGGAACCTATTGGAACTAACTGTGAGTACTCTTTGGTTCTTTCAATTATCAGAAAGCACTGCTTAAGCGACATGAGCACCGTTTCGGAAAAAGCTGCAGCACTTAAGTTGCTAAGAGTAGTTATCACTGTTAACGACAAGTCTTCGCTAGAAGTTCCTTCAACTATTGAACTCCTTACAAGCGAGTCGCTCACTACAGCTGAGTACTCCCAGGTGCTAAGTGCCAACTTAAGTGCCATTTCAGGACTGGTGTTTATACTGCAGTCAGAAGTAGTGGACTACAAACAGAGTCTTTTTTACGCACTCCTCATGATGGAGAACTCTGAAATCGCCCAAAGTGTCACTAAGGTAATTAGCGCACTTGCAGAGTACTGCGGGTTGATTTCTGCTTCGGAACTCTACGCACTGCAACTAGCCGACACTCTTCCAAAAGTGATTCAGAACTACAAAGTTTGGGACAAGTACTCTATGAACAAGTCCTGGTTCCGAACTCTGATGGTGAAGTCAGGAAGTGCTGTGTTCAACTACTGGGAAACAATCTTAGAAGTACTGTGTGAAAACTGCAAACGCGAAAAAGACACAGAAGTTAGGTACGACATGCTAGTGGTGCTTGAGCACTTGATTAACAACGAAGAACTTTCTGGAAAGCTTAAAGAAAACACCAGTAGGGTTATTGAAGGAATAGTAGTTCCCACTGGCGCTTGGAAGGCTGGAGTCTCAAGCATCCAGGTAAGAGTTGCCAGTATGCTCTGTCTAGAAAGTTTACTTAACAAGCGCATATGCGAAAAAGAGGCTTTGGGTTTGAGTTGGGAAAAGCTGTTCTCAGTACTTAAAACTTGTTTAGAAGACGACTGGGAAGCTGAGTTGAGAATGACCACTACTCGTTTGTTTTTGCCTCTTTTAGAGCACTACTCAGAAATATTCACAGAAATAACTCTGTTGGACCTGTATCCAGAGTTACTTAAACGACTAGACGACTCACAGAACCCTATAAGGATCCAGGTGACTTTTCCCCTAGTCAACTTTTTTGAAGTAGTTAAACAGAAACTTCCTCACTTCGGCAACTACAAATATGTAGTGAACAACTTGTTTGTGCACTTAGACGACAACGACACAGAAGTCCAAACAGCTGTTAGGAAAGTTCTAGAAAAAGCTATGACTATCAACATCCAAGACTTTATAGAAGTTGCGTCAGAAGCCCAACAGAAGCACAGACACCCAAGAGCTGTTTCGGAGCTTTTGATCCTTGCGAACTCTTTCAAATAATCTTTTTTTATTTTAAGGTTCAATAATTTAATGGGAGTCCATTGGGTTGGTCAAGACATAGGCATGGCTGTGTTGGGAGGAGCCCTTATAAGCTTTTCAAGCATTTTAAACCTTGTTTTCAGCGGAAGAGTCACTGGGCTTAGTGGAATGTTTTTTACTCTTTTGCGGGGCAAAGCTTCTGAGGGTTTGGTTTGGAAGTACTCCTTTATGTCTGGGCTGTTAGGAGTGTGTTACTTGATGTTTTTGACAGCAGGCAGGTCTATTAGCTTAGGCAGCTACGACTACAGCATTTACGACAGCAACAGCAAAAGCACAGAGAACCTTCATGTAGTTGGGTGGATGTTAGGAGGGTTCTTAGTTGGAGTAGGCACTAAGCTAGGCAATGGCTGCACTAGTGGTCACGGTGTGTGTGGGTTATCCCGGCTTTCCATGCGGTCCTTTGTGGCCGTAGGAACTTTTATGGCCACTGGAGTTGCTATAGCTACCTTTAGGCACTATGTGCCTTTTTTGGATTCTACACAGAGTTTTGGAAGTGGCTATGACAGTGTTTTCAGAATAGTAGCTGACACTCTGATTGGAGCAATGATTGGAGGATACTTGTATCTAGCGACTAGGAAACTCACTAACAAAGAAGGCTTTGAAAAGTGGGACCCAGTAATTTCTTTTTTTGCAGGGGTGCTTTTTGGATTGGGGTTGGTGCTTTCAGGAATGTGCAGGAGGACTAAGATCGTAGCCTTTTTGACTCTAGCAGACGGCTGGGATCCATCACTTATGTTTGTGATGGGAACTGCAATAGCTATTAACTTACCAACTTGGCAGTATATACTCAGGAAGTGGAGCAAACCTATTTTAGCTGAGAGTTTCCAGATGCCTTCTAAAACAAACTTGGACGTGCCTGTGGTACTAGGCCCTGCTTTGTTTGGACTGGGGTGGGGAATTTGTGGATTTTGTCCAGGTCCTGGAATGGTTAACCTCTTTGTGATAGACCATGCCATTTTATTTGCAGTGTTTTTGGCAATAGGACAACTGGCTGTTTCTTGGTACTCAAGTTTCATGGAAAAGAGAAAGGCAGCAAGTGACCTAAGTACACCTATTGCCCAAGAAAAATAATAATTAAATGTGGAAAGCACTTTCACTAGTGGGAGGAGTAGGGGTGTCTGGCTTACTAGCGCACAAACTAGTACCTGAGACTGGGTATGTTTCGTATGCTGCAAACTCTCCTATAGAAGACAGGTACGTAGTATCTGACTTAAGCAACCACAAAGCAAAGTGTGCAGCAGTGTTTGACGGTCACGGAGGCTGGCAAGTAGCAGACTTCCTCCACAAGAACTTAGTTCCCAAACTCGAAAGCACTGTTTCTAAGTACTCTAACTTAAAACCAAACACTCAAAAAATCCTAACTGAAGTTTTTGATGCTTTAGAAGAAGAAATCTACCAAAACGCCAAAGGCTCCTACTCAATGGGTTTTGGAAACGTGTCGAGTGTGGGAGCCTGTGGACTGGTAGCAATACTTGTAGAAGACACCTTAGCAGTAGCCAACGCAGGGGACTGCCAAGCTGTGGTAGTTAAGGTTAAAGACGGCAAAGTGACTGGAGAGAACGTTTGTGAAATCCACTCTTCAAACATTGAGTCAGAAAAGCAAAAACTAAGAAAAGAACACCCTGGCGAAGAAGACATTGTGCTCTGCAAGCATCCCAAAGCTTGCTATGTAAAAGGCAGACTCATGCCTACAAGGTGCTTCGGAGACTTTTACTTAAAACACCAAGAATTCAACAACCCAGAAGGACTTACTTCGCTTTACGGGTTCCGCAAACCTAAGATCAAGGATTTCACAGGTCCCTACATCACACACAAACCTGACGTAAAAGTTCTCAAAGTAGACTCTGAAAGCAAGTTTTTAATACTGGCTACTGACGGACTTTGGGACGAAATGGACGAACCCACAGCTGCTCAAATAGCTTATGAAGCAGGAGGTCCACAAGAAGCTGCAAAGGCCCTGTTGGAAAAAGCACTGGAAGCAGCAGCCAAAGACAGAGGAATAACCCTTGAACAGCTTAAGTCGCTTCAGCAAGGCTACAGAAGAAGGGCACATGACGACATTACAATAGTAGTGCTTCCTTTAAGTAACCCTTAAAAAATGCCATAAAAAACTTTAACTATTAATAGTTTTGAAGAGTAATCAGGTGTGCTTCAGAAGCACGACGGAGAGATGTTTAGCATCTCCCTGGGAAAGGACGAGAAGGGCTTAGCATGCTTCTTTGCATGCTTACGGGCAAAGACGTTAGTCATCTAATTTTTATAAACTTATATGGAAGACCAAAAAGAACTCATTAAAAAACTAGAAGGCCTGGACGAACCTGCTTTGCGGAAGAAACTCGAAGCAGTGGAAGCTGACATTAAGAACTTAGAAGACGAACTAGACCAAAGAGAAAGACTCCTAAACTACGTAGACAAACTCATTAAGAAGAAGAGAAGAAACGGAACTTCGTAGTACAAGTTAATTACCTTGAAAACTGCCTTGTGTCTGAGCTCTGTTTGACTCCTTGGGGGTTCCTGTTACTGAACGAGTGTCCTGACTTCTTGAAAAAGTTCTTTTCGTTCCCTGGCTTTCTGGAGTTTTTGCCTCCTATTTTAACATTCAAGTTCACCATCGGAGGCGAAGTCAACCCAAACGCCTTGGCAATTCCTTGCAAGTCCAGTTTCCCCACGTCGAAGATTTCCTTGTGGTGGTGGGATGAGTACGCAAGTAGGTACCCTTTGTACCCGTCGCGGGCTGCTTTGTGTAAGTGGTAGTTTTTGTCAATGAGTCTTTCTAACTGAGTTTGGATGTTGGCTAGCTTGGAGTCTCCGAACTCAAACTCGTTAAGGGGCACACGGGCTTGTTTGAGGTACCTGAGGAAGCCCAGTTCTTCAGGAAGTAAAAACAAAAGGGCTTTTCCTTGGCGTTCAACACGAGCGGTTCTGCCCACTCTGTGAATGTACTCTTGGGGTTCATCAGGAGGGTCGTATTGTATGATCCAGTCAACTGCAGGAATGTCCAAGCCGCGCGCTGCGACGTCTGTGCAAAGCAAAATGGCTTCTTGTGCCCTGCAGAACTCCAAATAAGTGCTGCTGCGTTTCTGTTGTTTTTGTTTGCCGTGGATGTCCATAACAGGGACGTCTACGTAGTTGAGAAGGTCAGAGTGGTATTTAACTGAGTTGCAGGAGCTAAAAAACACCATCATCTTTTTGCCTTGATTTTTTTTGAGAAAAGTAAACAGAAGCAAGAACTTTTTGTCTGGAGGCACTACTACGTAGCCCTGTTCCAGAGTGCTTACAGTGGCTGTTTTCTCTTCTTCAGTCAGACCAATTAAAACAGGGTCCTTTAGAGAAACCCGACTCAAGTCCTCTACCTTTTTAGTTTGTGTGGCTGAGTAAAGGATAGTTTGTCTTTCTTTAGGAAGGATGTTTAGGATCTGGTTCATTTCTTCTTCAAACCCTTGCTTCAGGATGGCGTCGGCCTCGTCTATAATCAAAGAAAGCAAGTTCTGGAACTTGAAACCTTTGGTGTTGAGTAGGTGGTCCAAAAGCCGTCCAGGAGTGGCTACTAGCAAATTAACGTGCTTGCACAGTTTGTAAGACTCTGTTTTCATGTTGGTGCCTCCCATAATGAGCCCGTGGGACTGTGTCATGTACTTAAGTAACTCAGTAGCTACGTTGTAGATTTGAAGTGCTAGTTCTCTAGTAGGAGTAATGATGATCACTCCTGAGCCCTGCTCACGTCTGAACGAAGCCTTGTAAAGCAAGTCAATGGCAGGTACCAGAAAAGACAATGTTTTTCCTGACCCTGTTTTGGCAGCTCCTAGGATGTCGTGGCCTCTAAGGGCTGCAGGAATGCCTCTGGCTTGGATGGTAGTGAGTTTTTGGAAGTTTTGTTCGCCAAGGGCTTTTTTAAGGGGGTCACAAACATCGAGTGACTGAAAATCCACGGAGCTGAAGAAGTCTGAAGAGCTTTCTGGAACTTCCAAAGTGGACTGGTGGAGTTCTTGCTCCAGCTCCTGTGAACTCTTGGAAGGTTTGCGCTTTTGTTTAAGAACAATCTGTTTCATGTAAGCTAACTTTGAGGCTTTCGGAGTGAGTTTTCTTGATCCCATTTATAACCTTATATTAATCAACTTTGAGAAAAGCACTGATTAAGTGACTTTACTCCTAAGCACTTAGCGCAAACTTGCACAGCTTGGTGGTACCTGTTTAGTCTTTTGGAGCCTCCACAGCACTTAATTGCACTAAAGAAGTACTGGATGCTTTGCAGTAGGTCGAGTTTCTTCAACTCAAAGTTAACTTCACTCAGAGTGTTTTTGTGACAGTGCTTGCACCAATTAACCAGGTGTAAGTCAGATATGGAGCTGTCCATAGACTTTTCGATTTCCATACGAGGCGAGTTCACTGTAGCTTGAGTAGCTCTGTCTGTTTCTCCCATTTTGGTTGAGTCGCCACTCATGTTAGGAAGCAGTGTTGAAGCTAAGTCTTCGGACTGGCCAGTTTTCCCAGAAGTCTTTTTTTTGGGCAAAGGGGGCAAGTCCTTTGCGTTCATAAAAGAGCAGTCACTGATAGACCTGTTGAGTTCAGAGGAGTTCTGAAGAGAAGAAAAAGAACAGTTCAAGATTCCTTGGTAGCTTTGTTGTACATTTTTGACCACTACACTGGGCGTTGGTTGGTGCTTGGGTGGCTTTTCTTCGCTGGGAGAAGACTCGGACGGCAAGCAAACTCTGTAGATTTCTAAAGAAGTGTCTGAGTCTTTCATTTCATCAAGAATACGCGAAATAAACGAAGGAGACAAGTCTTCAGAGGAGCAAGAGCTGTCCAGGGACATTGAAAGTATATCAGTCTTGACCTCAGACATTATATTTAAATATTACTATTCAAATACTGCTTTAGTAAGAAAGTTAAAATGGCCCCCTTCTCACTGCAGTCGAGGGGTACAAACTCCCAATGCTTTCTACCAAAGGAGGCTCCAAAGAGTCCCCAGTCCACTTAGAAGCTAAAGTAGTGAGTCCGTTCAGCAGCTTAGGGTTGGAAGTTTTGACTGTGCGAGTATCTGCTACGATTATACTTGTTACACTCATGGTTCTACTCCAACTGCACTCTACCTTTAAAACTTCGAAGTCTCCTTTTTTACTAAACATTTCAGGCAGAATTTCTTGCAGTTTTGTAGGAGTCAAAGTGCTTGCTTTTTCTATAGTTGCGTTTGTACCGCACCAGTAGAGTTTTCGGTTCTCGTGCATAACAACTGAGTGCTTCCACCCCGCAGACACCTGTAAAGCTTTGAACCTTTGGCTCTTGATAAAGACTTGTCTAGGAAGGTACTCGCTTTTATACTCAGAGTGGCCTAACTGACCGTGGCTTCCCCAACCCCAAGTAAACACTTTGCCTAAACTCGACTTAGCCACTACGTGCTTGAAACCACAAGAGATACTTGTGATCTTTTCTTTTTCGTTTTTAAGACAAGAAATCAAAGTAGGTGAGTTGTAACAAGCAGTGTCCCCCTGGCCTAACTGTCCGTGTGAGTTGCTACTTCCAACTGAGTAAACTAGTCCTGAAGAGCACAGTATCATGGCAAAGTTGTACCCCATAGACACCTGACTCACACTGTTGTCGTTAAGCATCTTCATGGGGTAACTTCTGCGTTCTCCATGAATAGTTTCAAATGGCCAAAGGTACAGTTCGTTTTCTTGTGTAACAGCCATGCACTGACTGCCTACAGCCGCAACTTGCCTTGCTTTAGGTAAATTCACTTGTTCTACGCTTGGAGTTTCTTTGTAGTGGCCCTGGCCTAACTGACCTTTAGAGTTGTCTCCAAAAGCGTAGACTTTAGAATCACTTCCTAAAGCCAGCGAGTGGTCGTCCCCACAAACTACTTGGACAATGAACTTTTCTTTAAGGGTTTCTAAAAGCCTGGGTTTCTGGGTTGAGTTGAAGCCTTGAAGTCCACACTGGTTCTTATCGTTCCAACCCCAAGTAAATACTTTGCCCTTGTTAGTAATGCCTGCTGAATGTGACCCCCCTACTTTGACACTAAGTAAGTGTTCTTCGTGCTGAACTAACTCTCTGTAACGGGTTTCCAACTGGTGGGACCACAAAGGGTCGTAAACCAAAGAAGTGTCAGAAATCAAGTCAACATCCAAAACTCTGTTGAAAAATAGAAGTTTGCGGGTAGAAAAAGGAGACACTGGCTGGGTCTGCACTGCAAGACTTCCGGCTTGTGTTAGTGAGTGGTTAGTAAAAGCGTCTGAGTACTGGGCAATTGTTGAAATGGTTTGAATGGTTTCTTGGAAAAGGTCTGCTTGGGACTCAGTGTGCACGGAGCAAAACAAAGCTGACCTTTCAAGGAGTTTCAAGTTTTTAAGGAGTGCACTTTCCTGAGTTAAGTAAGTAGACTCCCTTTCTTTCATGACTTTGGACTTTACTAGGAAACTCCGCACTGCCCTTTGGATAGTTCTGGCTCCTTTAAGTTTCTTTTTGAGAAGCATGTAGGACCACCTAGCTCTCAAAAAGCCTTGGATTAGTCTAGCCGCAGTGTCAACTCTTCTCAGTCTCCTTCTAACTAGCTCGCCTTTAAGCACTTTTTGGATCTTTGTGGCAGCTCTGTGTTCGCGGCGCGCATGGATACTTTTAAGGGTGTCTTTGACCTTTTTAGACTGTTTCTTTCTGCAGAGGTAGCCTCTCCACACTCTTTGTATCAAAACTGAAGCTTTGAGTTTGAGTTTAAAAGTGATTTTGTCCCAGGCAGGTCTCAAAATCCTCACACTAAACAGTTTTAGCATGAACTTGTGGGTCTCAGCACGCACTCTGCCTTTATAGCCCCTCCAAAGTCTCTGTGCAGTAACTGCTCCTTTGAAGTACTTTTTGTGCCAAATCTTGATCATCCTTAACTTCACAGCTTCTTTGAACAAGTGGTACCCAATGTCTACTTTTTCGTTGTGTTCTTTGTAAAGCTTCTCTCTAAACCACCTTTGAATCAGTATAACTTTTCTTTCTTTAAGCAGTAACTCTTTTTGTCTGAGTTTTTTCCTCCACAGGTACTGCAAGTGCACTACAGCTTTCCTAAGTGCTAACCACTGCTTGTTCAGAGACAAACCTCTCCACCAATTCTGGATACTTTTAGCAGCATCTTCTATTTTCTGCAGGTTTTGAAACCTCAGTTGCTCTAAAAAGGTGTTCACTTCCATCTTAAGGAACAACTTTCCTTTGCCGAAAAGAATGTGGGACTCAAACACTCCGGGCAAGGTGTCTTCAAGTATATCTTCTACGTAGTCTTGCCAGTCTGTGTCTTCTTCACACAAAGCGTAGGGTTTCCGCTTGGGGTCTGGGTGAAGGATTTCGAACTTTTTGTAAAAGTTTTTGTAAGTGATTTTCACAGGGAAACCCTCACGTCTGATAGCTATGGAGTCTAGGAGCCCTAAGTACTGAACTTGAAGCAGTACAAGTCTAGGCACTAGTTTCCAAGGAGTCTTGTGCTCGTTAGGCTTGATGCACCTTAAAAAGTGGCAGTAGGAGTTGTTTAGTTCTTGCATTAAAGAATTCATTTGGCGTCTGAAGTTAGCTCCTAAAAATTTAGTAGCACTTGCTTGCTGAGATGCTCCTTGAGTGAAGATGCTTCTGATTCTAGGGTTTCCTGAAGAAGTTCCACACATTTCAGTTTCTTTGCGGAGTTCGTCCATGTTTTTGTTGCGGAACTCAGTAACTTTGTAGTCTACATCACGCGCAGTGTGGACTACTATAAAGGAGTTGTTGTCGATTTTAGGAGTGTCAAAGAACTGGCTGCCGTTCCAAGTCCTCACTATAGAGCCTAGCAAAGACTTGCTGTCTCCTCTTACGGAGCAAGCTTGGTCTATGAGTTGGAATATTCCCCTTGGGTTGCCTTCTAAAATATCCAGTATGGCTTGGTTATCCACGAAGTTGAGATCTGGAATGTACTCTGAGAGTCCTTCTACTTCTAGTTCGTACTCTTCTGACTTAAAAACGTAAGAAATGTACAACTGGTGGAGTTTTTCGTTTGCATAGTTAATGCAGAACTGCTCGAAGCTGTTTTCTTCAAGTAGTTCAAACCCAAAAATATCTAGAATTCCAATAGAAGCTGTGCAGTGCAAAGGTGGGTTTAAGGTTTTGTTCAACTTAAACACAATCCAGTTAAACAGCCTGCTGTAGAGTTCTTTTGCCAAGGAGTCTCTGAAGAACTCGCAGGTTTGCTTGTTTTGCGGAGTCATAATTTCTTCGCCAGAAATGTTTCGAGTGTAAAAAGTAACAGCTTTCAGTAGTTTCTCTGAAGAAATCTGAAGGATTCTAGCTGAGTTTTCAAAGTGCACTAGTGAGTCAAAAGTAACTTCGCACGGAAAGCTTTGGTCTTGTTCGTGTTTGGAGTCGTCGAACTCCACGTTGCCTAAACTAAGCACTACAGCTAGTACTTCCCAGATTCCTTTGACTTCTTCTTGAGTGAACCCAGTAACTTCAAAGCTCTTTATGAGTTCTTCGTAAAACTCAGTGTCTGAAATGCTAGGAACTTCTTTTTCGCCTTGAAGGTACTTNTAAGCACTAAGGTCACTACTCAACCCCAGCTCTTGCAAAAGGTTTTTAGGAGCTGCTTTCAAAAACAAGTAAAACACGTGGAAGTTCCTTTCTTCAGAGCAGTGTTTAGTTACTCTTGACTTTTCCAACAAGTAGTTAGTGATGGAGGCCCCTGCTACACTTTTAGTTCTTTCATCGAAGTAAAGCTTTATAAACTTGCCGAACCTAGAAGAGTTGTCGTTGCGAATCGTTTTGGCGTTTCCAAAAGCTTCGAGCACAGGGTTGCACATAAACACCCTTTCTTCAATGCCTTGTGAACTTTTTCCGCTCAAAAACCTCATAACTTGTTTGGTGCTTTCAGTTTTGCCTGCTCCGCTTTCGCCACTTATAACAATGGCTTGGTTGGTTCTTTGGTCCCAAAGTTTGTTGTAGGCATCCAAAGCCATGGAAAACACATGAGGAGCACTGAGGGTTCCTTTCCAGTAGGAGTCTAGAAGTGAAGGGGTGTTTTCTTTGAACTGGTAAGGATTGACCATTACAAGGGTTTCTCCTACGTAGGTGTAGATTTTGCTTTGTTTGAATCTGGACTCTAAGTTGACTAAAAGTGCGGCTTCGTTCATGTTGGAAAGTTTAGCTAAGTCAGGTATTCCTTTCAAAGCTTCTTCGTCTAGAGGAAACACTTCGTTTTGGGGAACTGGAAGTAGTTTATCTGAGTCTTGGAGTTTGATAGTAACAGTGTCTTCTTGAATTTCAACTACTTTTCCAGGGTAAAAGGCTTCATCACTGGGGTCGTCGAAAGCAGCAAGTACGTAAACTTGCATGTCTGAGTAAAACTTACTGGTGAACAAGTTCTGCGAAGCTGTAAGTGGTTCCAAAGACCTGAGTATCTCCATTGCTTCTTCGGTTGTTTTAGGCTTTTGAAGTGCCATGATTAAGTTTCTTAACGTGCAATTAATGTTTGAAGAAGCCAAGCAGGATAGGCTTTATAAAGGGTACACTTCTGATGAGTATAAAACGCTAATCCAACTAATAGAAGAACTGAACCAACTAACAACAAACGAACTAAAAGAAGAGTGCAGACTTAACGACCAAAAGGTAAGTGGAATCAAAAAGGAACTGGTGCAAAGAGTTGCTGATGGAAGAGTTAAAGGAGCTATTCCTAGGTGCCCACAATGCGCAGGAGGAAAACTAAGGTTCAACCCTTTAATAGGAAACTACAAATGCCCTGGCTACGTGGATGACGAAGAATTTGTGAAGTGCAATAAAGTGTACAAGTCACTAATAAGAAGAAAGTGGATTATACAAGAAAAACCCTTAAAAAGGAAAAACAAGCAAGAAAAAACCCATTCCAAAAAACCCAAAGTAACCACTAGTTCAAATAAATATTCTTAGTTACTTGACATTTAAGTACTTTAAAGTTATATTTAACGGCATTTTAAAATGTTAAATTCTAACGCAGCAGAAGAAGCAGTGAACTTCTGTGTACAAGGAGCAGAAGTATACAGGACCACGCCTACTCAAAACAACAAAAGGTTTCTGTGGCTGGACCTCAAAAACAAAGAACTCAGGTGGTCTTCTTCAGAATTCAAAACTACCCAGCACAAACGCATAGCCCTTTCCCACATCCACTCACTCACTTGTCTAGAGAACCCACCTTATGCAGGCTTCCAAGCCCAAACTCGGCATCACTTAATCAAGTTTTGGATTTCTTCTCAGAAAGAAAGGGACTCTTGGGTACTGGGAGTAACTGAAGCTATGTCAGGCTCACCCCCTCCAGCAGACGAGAACCAAGGAGCCCCTTCACCCGAAGTGCTGCGCAGCAGAGCGCTGCCTAATCTTGTAAAGCAAGGGATGGCAAGGGACCTTTTTATAAAAAAAGACGACTTAGTAGGTTTCATGCAAAAACTCAACATGCTAATAGACTCAGCAGAGTTTAGTATGGAACACGCTAAAGAAATAACTGAGCTGCCGTCCAAACTCGAAGAGTTCTTAGAAAAAGAAGAAGAACTACTCAAAAAACTCAACAACAAAGCTCAGTCCGAGCCAGTTAGTGAAGAAGTACTGGGCTTGCAAGAGCAGTGTAAGTCTTTGCAAGAAAAACTAAACACCATGGAAGCTGCTAAGGCTGAGTACGACAAAGGCAGCCTTACAATTGACGACTTAAACAAGCAACTCGAAGAAGCTGCTGGAGTGTCTGACTCTCTCAGCAAACGCATTGAACAACTCCACGTAGACAAAACAAGGACCAGCCGCGACTGCAAAGTTTACAAAAACGACTTAGAAGCCTACAAAGAGAAAAAGAACAAACTGCAGGTTGAACTAGAAACACTGAAACACAAAAAAAGACCTGAAAGCACTAACTTCGAAGAACTACTAAAAGGAGTCTTTGGAAAAGTTAAAAAGCGCAACCAAACCTTCCAAGAAAAGCTAATAAGTGTTGCTCCAGAGTTTGACAAAGTAATCATGAGAGCTCCCCAGGGGTACACTGTTTACTACGAAGAAGTGATGTTTGCCAACATTACATGTTACTCTTGGCCTAAAAATGATTCTGAGCCCACTTTGTCCCTACATACTACAGAAATGCCCATTTGCGTAGCTATGCCTAAACACAACTTGTCGCAGCTGACTTCACTCATAGACTCTTTTAAAAGTTCACTTAAAGAAAACATAGAAACCAAACTTAGCAAGCAGTTCAAGTCTACTTGCGACTACTTAGAAAAGCAGATTAAGTGTGAAGAAAAGCTTATAAGAAAGTACAAGTCAGTGTTGACTAAGTCTATTTGTGACTTGGAAAACAAGTTTAGTGCTCCACAGTCAGTTTACACAGCAGAGTTAGAAACCCTTGGTGAACTGAACTCTGAAATGATTCCGCACTTGATATCAGAAGAAAGCACCAAATACCTCGAAGAAAGGAAAGAAATGATCTCTAAACTCAAAGAACTCAACAAATCCTTAACAAATGTATAAACTAAAGGAGATAAATATGTCTGGTTGGATCAAAAGTTGGTTTGGCTCCAAGCTAAGCATTGAGGGAAGTTTAGTGAGGCTCATAGACCCTCAGGACAACTACACTAAAAGAACAGTATTCCAAAACTCTACGTTGAATGTTGAAACCAAACACTTCATCTTCAAAAATGAAGATTACGATCCCGAGCAGGACCAACTTAAAGAAATCAAAGTTGAAATCGACCCTGAAATGTGCCTAACTCACTATGCCACCATGGACGAAGAAACCCAGGTCGAGGGCATGAAGTGGATCAACCTAAACCCGACTGATGAAGAAACTTCCGGGATTTTGGGATTTGAATTTGAAAAACCTCAAGACTTCACTACGTTAACTAGTTCAATGCCCAATCTCGACATTGACGAAGAAGGCATTCAGCTGCCCTCTCAAAAACTCAGCCTCAAAAACAACATTGCAGCAAAAGCTGCTTTGGTAGCTACTACTTCCAAGCCCCAAGCTAAGGACTTCCCTAAAGAACAGCTAATGCCTCAACCTGTTGCTAAGCAAGAAGAAGACAAAGCCTGTGCAGAACTCGACTTCAAAAGAAGAGTTTTAGAAGAACTCAAGTCACTTTACGACTTAGACCAAATGATGTATGTGTCTCCTTGCAATTTGTTTGAACAAAACCCTACGACTGGAGCTACAGTTGTCAGGGAAAAACAAATAGGGTTCTTACTTGTTAAGTACGCTCCTTACAGGTACGGATTTGACTTAGTAGGCAACAAAGAAGTACTGATGAGGACCCTTTTAACTGAAGACCTCAACTACGATATTGACGAGAAAAACAACAAGTTCATTTGGACTTTCCAAGACGAGTCAGGAGACTACAGAATCTGGATTGCTCAAATGACCGAGGACGTCCACAAGCTTCTAGAAATGTGCAGAATTGCTCAGTACGAGTCTGCAAGGCAAATAACTGTCAAAGAAAATCTGAGTGAAGAAGACCAGAAGTGGCTGATGGATATACAAGAAGACGAAAGCCAAATTCCTTCAGACGAAGAAATGGAGATTGAGTTTGAAGAAAACTACTCTCAGGAAGAAGAGGACGAAACTCCTATCTTAGATAGCATTCAAAGCATTAACAACCCCATGGTCATGGTAGGCAGGGAGAACTCTCTAGGGCTCTACCGAGAAAGCGACGAAGGAATTGAGATTGCTCAGAAGTTCCCAATAGTCCATGAGTACGGAGACTTCAGACCCAGCCAAATGATGCTTCACAGGCAAGACGGAAACTTAGTGATGCTGGACCCTGCAAGGCCCAAGTCTATTTTTAACTTCGATGTGGCTAGAGGGCAGATTGTCGATGAGTGGACTGTTGACGGGCAGAGTTCTGTGATAGGACTGAGTGCAACCAACAAACTAGCTCCGCAAACTCCCGAACAAACCTTTTTAGCTATGAGTCAAAAAGGACTGTTCACAGTCGACCCTAGAGTTTCTAAGCCCCAAAAAGCAGTTCAGTCTAAGGTTTACTCTACCAACCCCAACTTGACCTGCCTCACAACTACCCGAGAAGGACACGTGGCCGCTGGAAGCAAAACAGGTGAGATCAGGATGTACACGCAAATAGGCCAAAACTCCAAAACTAACCTGCCTGGTTTGGGCGACAGCATCAAAAGTATGGATTTAACTCTAGACGGAGAGTGGATGCTAGCAACTACCGAAAAGTACCTGTTAGTAATTCCTACTACTTCCCACGGAGACAGTGGCTTCAAAAAAAGACTCGGCAAAAAGAAAAGGAAACCCAAGAAACTTGTAATTAAGCCTGCCGACATTGCCAAGTACAAAATGGGAGAGCTAAACTTCACTCCTGCCAGGTTCAACTTGGGTGAAAACACCGAAGAAAACGCTATTGTAACTTCTACTGGAAAGTTCTTTGTAATGTGGAACTTCAGTGCAGTCAAGAAAGGAAACCTCAGCCAGTACAAGATTAGAGAACTCAGTGAAGAAGCCATTAAGAACGAATTTAAGTTCAACGAAGAAAACACCTTGATTACTCACCGCAAGAAGCTCGAACTCCAAAACGCAAGCAAGTCTTCAGGTTAATTATGGTAAGCCATTATGGCAGTTCCTAGCAATGTGTCCGTGTTCTTGGCAGATTTTGCATTTAGGTCCTCTGTGGCATTGTGACTTGTTGTGCATCTTGCTTCCACAAAGTTCGCACGAGAATCCTGTGCCAGACTCCCGCAGAGTTTCAGTAGCTTCAGATAGGTTTTCGCAGTAGTAATCTACAGAAGTGCCTAACTCGTTTATTTTGAATTGCAAACTGTCAAAGATCTGCAACTGGCAGTGAGCGTCTAAACTTGCGTAGTGGAGTTGTGAGAGTCTAAGAGGCCTTTTTTCCCAGTTGGATCTTTGCTCTACCTTCGAAAGAGGCAACCCCAGTACTAGTTCACATAGCCCCGCTAGTCCGCCTGGACTAGCTCCGTTTACTTCTTGGAACAAGTGCACTAGGTCTATGTGCTTTTTGATTTCTCCTGTGAAGCACTTCATGTGAGGGTAACTAAGAGCTCCTAAGTTTTTGTCGTTAATGAACCCCACTCCTACCTTTAGGGTGTTTTGGCTTTGGAAAAGCTCTGTTAGCATAGTGTCTAGTTTCTGGCTTTGGTTGAGTTTGAGCAAGTCTAAAATGTAAACTCGGTCTTCAAAAGCTACCTGCATCAAAGAAACTCTGCACTTTTGGAACTTTAGAACTGTTGGCTTCCACTCACAGTCTAAACCCACTACTTCTCCTTGCAACGATATACTGTCTAACTGAGCTTCTTGATCAATAAAAGAAACCTGAGAAGGTTCTAAAGGAAGGGAGAGTTCGTGCCCAAGATGAGTGGGTCCAAAAACATCAGGGAGTTCAAAACCCCTTCTAGGAACTTTAAGTAACTTGTCAGTGGTTCTGGGGTCCAGGTAGTCAAGCATCTTAGGGTACTGGTGCAAAAGGTCAGAGCCCACTCCTCCACACCACTTAACGTTCTTTTTGTTATCTAAGTATCACATACATTTGAACTCAAGGTCTTCAATCAAGATCTTAAACATCTGTGGGTCGTCGCTTATAAGTTCAGCAAAGTGGTAAATGCCCATATCGTCAGAGTTTATGAAGTAACGAGCAGCTACTTTTTTAAGACGCAGCATAACATCTGGGAACTCTTCTGGGTTGAAGTCGAACTTCTCAATAAGCCTGCTTGCGTGTTTGATGTTTTTGTTAGTAGTCATAAGGTTGATGGCTTTCTTAGCCAACTCAGGATTAGTTCCTACAAAGTACTGAGCAAGCTGTATGTCATTTCTGGCTATTACTTCCTGGAGCACTTGGTTGACCTCTTCGAATTGTGGCTAAGTAAACAATACAGCTATGCCCATGTCTGCACTCATCCTAACTGCTTTGGCAACTTGGTTTTCTTTCCAAAGATTCTTGGCTAAGTCAAAAAGCCTACGTGACATATTACTGTTGCTTTGGAATGTCAATGCTGTAAACAGCGCTCAGCACTCCTAAAGCTTCAGGTTCTAAATGCACCCAGTTTGCTTGGAACTCAGCTTTGGCTTCGGAAGAGTCTACTTGGATGCGCTTTGAAATCTGCAGGTCAGCAAAGGCTTTTATAAGGTGCCTGGAGAGTGTAGAAGGGGCTTGTCTTTGGCTAAGGGCTTTTAGAAGGCTTAATACCTTTGAAAGCGAGTCTTTTTGGAGCTTAAAAAGGCACAAGTAGTACTGCTGGAAGATTTCTTCTATGTTGTGAGATTTAGTTCTCAAGCAGTTTTCTAGTTGTTGAGCAGCTTGGTCTTCGTCCTCAGAAACTAATTCTTACTTACAAATGACCAAAAAGTCTTCTTCAATAAGATTTAAGTCTAGTGACTCCATTACTAGTTAAATATTAGTTTATAACAAACTTTCAATAGCAGCAGCCTGACACTGCATAAAAGTAATCCAGTTAGTTCCACTTTCAATTTCGTATCTGGCTTCGTTAAGGTCGATTCTTTGGTAAGCGTTTTCAAGTTTCTCTCTGAGTTGTTTGTTCTGAGCTTTTTCTTTTTCAAGTGACTCAGACAAGTACTTGACTTTTTTGAGCAAAGCTTGCTCTTTAGCAGGCGAACAGAAACTTTCTGAAAGGTCTACTTTAACGTCAGAAATCATTCTGTTGAGCTCTTCTATTTTCACTGAAATTCCTAAGTCGTTGTACTCAGTGTTGCATTTCCCCTTAATGACTTGGTCTAGGAGTTGTGTATGGGTTTTGAAGTCTTCTAGAGTTGCAAGGTGTGCTTGTTTGAGGTNTTTAATTACAGCTTGGAGTTTTTCTTCGCGCTGCTCAGATATTTTTGAGCAGTCTCCGGGTGTAGGAGTTGCTGTTCTGCTTCTGGGCTTTTCTCGGGAAAGTATTAGGTTCGAGAGCTTCTTAATAGCTTCATTTGGGCTTTCTTGGTTGTGGTTCCTGGCTTCTTGGGATTCTTTTAGTTTGTTGATTTCATTAAAAGCTTCTTTCAGTTCTTCTTTGACTGAGTCCCGTTCGTGCTTTAAGTTGTGAATTTCAGCCTTCAAAGCTGAAACTTCTTCTTCAAAGTTGAGGATTTTATCCTCTTGGTACTTAATGATGTTTTGTGAGGATTCGTAGCTAGATTCAGCTTTGATAGTTTGCTCTTCTGCAGCTACAAGCTGCATTTGTAGGTGTTTAATTTCAATTTCTAAGTTCCTTTTGCCTGCTTCAAGCTTTTTTTGCAGTTTGACGCGTTCACTTAGTTCTCTTTCTGACTTAAATTTGTCGTCCATAGTTTCTTTTAGTCTTTGGCGGGTGTACTCAAGGTCTTTTTCTACTTGATTCAGTCTAGAATCAGGTTTGTTTTTTTCTTCAATTTGACTGTAAGCAGGTTTTAAAGTAATAATTGAAGGAGTGTTGAAGTTGTTGGCTGAGGAGCACCTTTTCACCACTGGACTGTGGACATTTTCAGGTCTGGCTTCTTCGCTGATGGACTCAAACTCTCTAGGGCTTCCGTATTGTGTGAAGTAGGTTTCTTGTTCTGGGGAACTTCTGGCACTAGAAGACTCTAGTTTCCTAAGTAAGTTTTACTCTTTTTGGTTGGAGTTAAGTGCTTCGCGGCTTCTTTCAAGTCCTTCTAGGAACTTTTTGTTGACTGAATTAGGCTTGGTCATTCTGGTCATCTCTAAGTTCTTTCCACGCATTTATTATTATTTAAGGTTTTTAAATTTATCTAGGGTGGAGTTCCCTTGAAGTATAGTTTCCCTCGAAACTTTTTGCTTGAGCGAGATTGCTTTAGCTTCATAATTGATTTCTTTAAAGCTGAAGAGTTTTTTAGAATTTGTGGAGTGCTTGTTTTTGGCTCTTTTAAGTAGCAAAATAACGGCTTGTCTCAGCACTGTATTGGGGGAAATGCTTTTACTGTAAACTATTTTGTTCATACTTCTAACTAAGTCTTTGAGGCTTTTCATTTCTTGGGAGTGAGTTCTGTACACTTTGTTTTTAGCAGCAGCTATTTTTTGGGAGTACTTTTTTTCCAGAAGCATGTCTGGAAGATTGTCTTGGTTTCTTTTTTTCCATTTTTGGTAAGTCATGAACTTAAGGCTTTTGCCTTTATTTATAAGTTGGTTGATGTTGCTTTCTATCTTTTCAAGTTCTATTTTTGAGTCCGTTAATTTGGGTTTTGAAAACTTAGGCGAGAGATTTTTCTTTTTAGGTTTGCAAAATGGGTCTTTTTCACTCATAGTTTGAAAAAAAGGCTTCGAAAGGGTTCTTAAGTGTTTTGTTCTTTGTAATCTTTCACAGACAGGCGACTGTCTGCTTTGGGGTTTAGTTCTTTGAATTGGCTCTAGTGAAGCGCACTTATTCACTCTGGTTTTTGGAAGCTTTTGGTTTATCAGTATCTCTGGCGAACCAACTGCATGGCGGCTTCTAACTAACTCAAGTAGTTTGCCAGTGTCTTCAAAAAACATGCTTCCTTGTTTGCACCTTTTGCTCAAATTACTAACTGTACATTCCATTTATAAAGGCGGCATGCGTCTCAAAACGAAACAACTCGAAAACAGCCGGCACACTGATATGGTCACAGCAGTTGGCTGGACCACCAACAACCAGTTATACTCAGCCTCTGACGACTTGTCAGTAGTGGCTTGGGACATGAGTGGAGACCCTCAGAACTTAGCTTTTGAATTAGAAACTCCAGTGACAAGTCTTTCTTGGCAGCCTGCTGCAAGGGGAGCTTCAGAAGTTCTAGCTATAGCCTGTTCTGACGGTTCTTTTAAAATCATCAACAAGTCTGGACGCATTGAGAAACACGCAACTGATGCTCATAAAGGCGCGGTTATAGCTGTGAGGTGGAGTCATGAAGGCTCAACCATTGCAACTGGGGGTGAAGACGGACAAGTTAAGATTTGGGCTAGGTCTGGAATGCTCAGGTCTACACTGGCTAAAAGCGACAGACCTGTTTACTCACTAGCTTGGTCTCCTTCTTCAGACCACATTCTGTACGCTTCGCATAAGAACTTGTACATCAAGCACATCCAAGCTGGGCAAAAAAGTGTCCAATGGAAAGCTCACGAAGGCTGCGTACTGCAGGTGGACTGGAACCCTTCAAACAACTTAGTGATCTCTGGAGGAGAGGACTGTAAGTACAAAATTTGGGACACTTACGGAAGGAACCTTTACAGTTCTTCGCCTTACGAGTACGTAATTACTTCAGTTGCTTGGTCGCCTAACGGGGAACTCTTTGCTGTGGGGGGATTTGACATGGTTAGACTCTGCGACAAAACAGGCTGGACTTATAGTTTAGCTAAGCCCAAGTCAGGGTCTGTGATGAACATTGCTTGGAGTTGGGACGGAACTATGCTGGCTGGAGCAGGGGGCAACGGAGCAGTGGTTTTTGGGTACATTGTAGATAAAAGGATGTCTTGGGAGAATGTTGAAATCCAGCTGAACGAAGACAACAAAATCAGAGTGATAGACGTGATCCACGAGATCTCTGAAGAACTTGAGTTCCGAGACAGAGTCATCAACTTTTCTTTGGGGTACGAACACTTAGTTCTGACTACTACTTCCCAGTGCTACATCTACAACGTCCAGAACTGGCAAGCACCCAGTAGGTTTGACATCAAAGAACCTGCTAGTTTGATCTTTTTGAGTTCTAAGTACTTTGCTTTGGTGGACTTGACTAACGGCATCCAAATCTATAACTTCGAAGGCAGACTTATGAGCAACCCCAAGTTCCAAGGACTCAGAGTGGAGTTTCTGAACCCAGGGAGTCTTAGTTTGTCAACTGACGTAGTTGCAGTCATTGACACTGCCAACCCCAAAACTCTCCGGTTGTTTGACTTGATTTCTGGCAAACCACTTGCAAACAACTTCGAGCACAACCTAGACATAATAGAAGTCCAGGCCAATCAAGTAGAGCACGCAGCTGAAAGGAAGCTCTGTATACTTGACTCAAACAGAGACTTGTTTTTGACTTCTGTGCACCGCAACGAAATGATGAAACTCAGCACTATGGTAGATACTTTCAAGTGGAGTGAAAAGAGCGACATGATTTCAGCCATAACTGACGGCAACTTGTTAGTATGGTACTACCCCAACGTAGTTTACACCGACAAAGACCTAATGCAGCTTTCAAGGTCCTCCAGAAACGTTGCAAGTGACGTTGGCAAGATGAGTGTAATAGACTCCTTTACTTCTTCTTTGGTTACGGTTCGCAGAGTGGACGGACGCATTGCTACGCTTTCTATATCACCTTACCCTGCTTTGTTGTCTGAAAGTGCTAACAGAGGCCAGTGGGAAAAAGCTATTCGTCTTTGCAGGTTCGTAAAAGACCCAACCTTGTGGGCTTGTTTGGCTGCCATGGCTTTGTACTCACGCGAACTAAACACTGCTGAAATAGCTTTGGCTGCCATTGACGAAGCTGACAAAGTACAGTTCATAAACTACGTAAAACTCATTCCTTCCGAAGTAGGCCGCAACGCAGAACTAGCTAGGTTCTGCAGAAGACCCCAAGAAGCTGAGCAGATGCTTTTGCAAGCAAGGATGTACTACAGGGCAATCAAGATGAACATTAGAAGCTTTAAGTGGGAAAGGGCTTTGGAAATTGCTTTGTCCAACAAAAAGCACATAGACACTGTAATTGCGTACAGAAGGAAGTTTTTGGAAGCCAGTGGAAGAGAAGAAAGCTTGGAAAAGTTCAAACAGTTCTCAGACCTGGAGACTGACTGGGTTGCAATTAAAACTAAAATCAAGCAGGAAAAGGAGTCTGAAGCCATGCAAGGAAAGCCTTTTGAAGGATAATTGTTTTAAATGGTTTATCAGTTAACACAGTGGTTCTAGAATTAACTAACTGAAGCCATGCAAGGAAAGCCTTTTGAAGGATAATTGTTTTAAATGGTTCATCAGTTAATACAGTGGTTCTAGAATTAACTAACTGGACAAAAAACGCATAAAAACATAAGTTCTGACCTAACCTCATATTTTATAATAATGGCTATTGTGGATCTAGAAAAGCTTCCAGGCGTGATGACTGTTCTAGGAGGTCTCCTACTCAACATGCTCGCAGGCAACCTCAACAACTGGGGAGCTCTTCTGCCCTACGTGACATCCTACCTCTCATCCACAAATCCCGAAGTCAGCTCTTCACTAGTTTACAATGCACAGCCTTTTTCTTTTTTAGCTGAGAACTTAGGCGTGATGCTTGCTCCAGTGATTTCAAGGAAGTTAGGCGTAAGAATATGTTTGCTCTTAGGCGGACTACTTGTGGCAGCAGCTTACTTAGCTTGCTCTGTCATTTCTAATCCCCACGTGCTAGTTCTAGCTTATTCCCTTTGCTTGGGAATAGGCGGAGGAATGATTTCCATTACTTCGTTGTGGCCTAGTTGGGAGTACTTCCCTGAGTCTAAGGGCAAAATCACCGGCATCATCATGGCTGGGTTTAGCGGTTCTTGTATGATCTTCGGCCTTGTTTTTGCTTACATTGCAAACCCGTACAATATTGCTCCCGTGCGCAGTGGGAATGACGTGCTATTCGGACCTGAAGTAGACTCAAACGTACCTAAAGCGTTTTTCTGGATAGGCTTTATGTTTTTGGTAATTACCATAATTGGAGTTGCTCTAATCCAGCCCCGTCGCTCACAAACACAAACTAAGTCAAAGCCCCTTGTGAGGCTTCCCGTCACAGAGTTCCTTAGAATAGGCAACTTTTGGAAGCTGTTCTTTGTTGCGTTCACATCATTCTTGTTCTGGTATTTTATAGCGGGGTGCTACAAATCCTTTGGACTTCTGTATATTGAAGACGATCACTTCTTGACATACATGGGCTCTGTTGCCAATATAGCTGGAGTGTTTGGCAGGTGGTTTTGGCCCACCCTTATGGACTACGTTCCTTTCAAAGCTGTGATGAGTCTATCTTTAGGGTACCAGTTCGTAGCAAGCATTTTAATATGGTACGCAGTGGGATCAAAAGCAACCTATGCAGCACTCATTATTTCGCTGTTCTTCGCCACAGCTGCTCACTACCCGTGCATAGCAGTTCAGACCGGAAAGGTGTTTGGAGAGCTTTCTGACCAGGCGTGGCCTTTTGTGTTTATTGGAGTTAGTCTCTCAGCAACCAGCACAATCTTTATGAAGCTTTTGGCAGAGTCAGTGGGGTACTTGCAAACTTACCTCGTTCAGGGTTGCATCATACTCTGCAGTATCTTCTTGAGTTGGCGCGTTCAAGAAAGCTGCAAGTTAGGCAGAGCTAGAGAAGAATTCTTTGAACCTCTTGTTTAGTATTAAATTAATCAAATTAGCAATAGATGGACTAAGATCAAATAAGCACTCTGTTGATGTAATCAACATTTCATGCATCATTGATTCCATGAAGCTTTTGGGAGACTTTNTGAGGTACTTGAGTTGGCACATTGAATAACGCATGATAATAAATGTCTGGAATGTTTCAAAGCTTCGAACAGGACTTTCTGGAAATCATTTCCCAAATAAGCAAAACCCTCAACGAAAAAGACTTAGACGAAGAAGAACTTAAAGAGTCCCTAGAAGACATAAACCAAGCTGAAAAGTGCTTGAAGCAGATGGAAATAGAAGTTTCAATGCAGCCTCTCGCCAAAAAAGCCCAAATGACTCAGAAACTCAACGACCACCGAGAATCATTTAACACCCAACTACTCAATATCAAAAACTACAAACAAAAGTTCATAGACGAAAAGAACTGGGAAGCCTTGATGGGTCCTGAAGTTTTTGCAGACGAAAACAAACAACTAATTAACGGAGACCTGCTTGAGTCAGCCTACACAGTCGAAGCTATGAAGTCCATTAAAGCCCAAGAAGAAAAACTCAGCCGTGCTGAGAACTCTGCTCAGCAGATTGAAGTCAGTGTAGAAAGGTCAACCAAACTGATAGAAAACATAACCCGCAGGGAAAACTGCAACAAAGCCATAATGATTACTGGGTTATTGGTGCTTTTAGTCAGCGCCATATATGTATATTATAAAAAACTAAGCACTAATTAACTACCCTTGCAGCAGTTTTTTTTCTTAGAACTTGAGGACTCTTTCAGGGCAAAGCTCTCTCTTATACTGATAGTTTTTGAAGCTTTGAGTCTTCTCAAGGCGTTCTTTGCAGCTTCGCCAAAAGCAAACTCCACATTGGTGCTTTCTTTAGCAGAGACTTCGTAAAAAGGCATGAGTCCGTTGGTAGAAGCCCATTCACTTGCCTCTTCCCAAGTAACTTCTCTGGTTGTTAAGTCAGACTTGTTTCCCAAAAGCAAGAAAGGAAAAGCCAACTCGTTAGTGGGCTCAGCTTCTTCTAAAAACCTGTCTTTCCACTCTTTTACGCTTTCAAAAGACTTGTAAGAACCTATGTCATATACTAGCACACAACAGTCAGCTCCTCGGTAGAATGAATGCGCAAGACACACGTACCTTTCTTGTCCAGCTGTGTCCCAGAGTTGCAGCTTCACAGGAGTCCCTTCTAGTGAAACTTCCTTTGATAAAAAGTCTGCCCCAATAGTAGCTTTATACTGCTTAGTGAACTCGTTCTTCACATAGCGGTCCAGGAGTGAACTTTTACCTACTCCAGTGTCCCCTAGAATTATGACTTTTAACACCAGTTTTGAAGGGTTCATTTTTTTGTTTTGGAGTCGCAATATTCATCTGACAGCGATGACTCAAGACCTATTCTTGAGGGCATCAACATCTCGTTTGACAACCCCTACCCGTTTGAACTCAACCCCCGAGACTACTTCCCCCAAATCAGGAATTTAAGTCTTTCTTACAAAACAAAGCTTGAACTCAAAGACTTGCTCAAGAACCCAACCGTGCTCCAACTGCACAAGTTGCTGTTCTGGCTGATCTTCAGTGTGAAGTTCAGAGAAGACAGCACTGAGTTGCTTCAAGAAGACTTCAAAAAACAACTCAGAGAGAATTACGTCAAACTGATGGTTTTGAAAATTCAGAAAAAGTACGACAAAGGCATAGAGGCTTTGCCTGTGTTCTTGGGCTACTCAATTTACGAAGAATTCTGGGTTGTGTTTAAGTACTCAAGGCACTACTTAGACATGCGATTTAACCTAGACGTTTACAAGATAATCTACAAAGAACTCTTAGGAATCACAGTCACTGACACTTTCACCAAGCAGAATGCTGAGTGGTACATATCAGGTTGTTTTGCCAAACACCAAAAGAAAACTCGCCCCAAAACAACAACTAAAAACTCCAGAATTCCAAAAGAGTACAAAGAAAGAATCAAAAACCTTCACGGCGGGAAAGAACTACTCAAACGCCTCTTTTCAAAAAAAGAACCTGAAAAAAGAGCTAACACCCAAACTGACACTAGACAAGAAAACCTAAACCTAGACCACTCCGACATAGCTTTGCAAGAAAGAATTGATAAGTACAGCAATGAGTCCGAAATCAAAAACTCCTTTCTAGACAGAGACCTTGAAAAAAAGTTCAACTGTGTCAGACTAAGTCCAATGATCGAAGGCCACGTTATGACTAACCAAATTCCTTTTAAAAAAAGACAACTAACTCCTCACAAGTTCCACAGGATCAAAAACGAAGCCCCACCTTACGTGAAGCTAATAAACCAGCACTGCCAGCAAAAAAGACAGTACGAGCTGTCACGCATGCGGGCTAAAAGCCAAGGAAGATACCGGCAGCAAGAGTCAGTTAAGTTCGACCAAAGCTTAGTAGAGATCTCCCGAGAAGGGTTTCCTGTGTTCCACCCTTGCTTCAATGAAGCCAAGAAAAAGAACTCCCGCCTCAACACTAAAAAACTAGTCAAGTCACTTTTCTCCAACTACCATAGATACAAAAGTTAATTTAAGCAGTTTCTACTTGTTTGCCGTCTTTAAAAGTCCTTTCTACAAACTCCCCTTCAGGCGAAATGTACACTCCTTTCCCGTGTTGCTTTCCGTGCTTCCAGAACCCACGGAACTTCCTTCCGTCTGGCCAAGAAAACACTCCTTCTCCTTCCTTTTTGTCGTTCACGTAGTCTCCTTCGTAAGACCTACCGTCTGGCCAGGTGAGTTTTCCTTTTCCGTGCATTTTGTTTTGCCTCCATTCGCCTGTGTACTGCCTTCCGTCAGGCCACTTGTAATTGCCTCTTCCCCAAATAAAGTTGTCTTTAAAGTCGCCACTGTATACTGACCCATCTTGGAACAAAAGAGTTCCTTTTCCATTTTTCTTGCCTTCAGCGTAAAACCCTTCATACCTAGAGCCTCCTTCCCAAACTTCAATACCTTTTCCGTGCTGTTTGTCCTGTTTCCACTCCCCAATGTACTTGGCTCCGTCCACGTGTTTGTACTCTCCGAACCCATTGATGACTTCGTCTTCCCACTCTCCTTCGTAAATGTCTCCTTTGGCAAAGTAGAGTTTGCCTAGTCCGTGGGCTTTGTCGTCCTTCCACATTCCTTCGTACTTAGCTCCATGGTCCCACTCCTGGAACCCTAGTCCGTCTCTTTTGCCGTTTTTAAGTTGTCCTGTGTAAACTACATCGGAAGCAAGTTTCACTTCTTCAACCCACTTGTGTTCTCCGTCTTCAATAGGAAAAACAGCTTTGTTCCTAACCCAGGTTTTGGGCTTTTTAGGGTTCTTTTTAATAATGTACAAGTCTTTCAGTAGTCTCCGAGCGTAGTAACTTCTGACAGTAGAAGTAAGAAATAAAGGACGGAACTTTTGGCTTTTTCTGGAAACAGAACTAGGACACTCTGAAGAAAAACTTTCTGCGGGAAAGTGCTTTTGTTCTGACTCTTTTTCGTTGGGTTGTCTTTGAGTGTTAGGAATTTCGCTAACGTCCCCTTTGGAGTCGCAAGTCATAAAGAAACTACTGCAGTTTCCCATATTTTATATGAATCCTGTGTGAAGAATTTATAGGGTTATTATTACTCCTCCTCTTCTTCATTGAAAATCTTCAGGTACCTAATTTCATAGTTCTGTTTGTTGACAGCAATGACGCGGAGGTATTCGGAGATTTTGACCTTTCTTAAGTACTTTTTGGTCAGGTATTTGAGAGCACGCTTCGAGAAAGGAATATCACTCTGTACCAAGATGGCTCTGGCGTTGCTGGTCACATTGACGTCATTGCCCAGATTGCCTCTCTTTCCATTGACTTTGATGTTTTCGCGCAGGTACTTCTCGAAGTCCCTCATCACAATAACTTTGTCTTCAACCACTCTAGTGCAGTCAATTGTGAACTTGAGGTTGACTTTCCTTTGTACTCCTTGACCCTTCTTCTTGAACAGTGCCATCCACTAAAATATGTCTAATGAGAGTAGTTGAACTTTACACTCCCTTTCTTAGAGTGGAGTTTTAAAGCATTAAAGTGAGCTGCCACAGAAAGGTTTTGGAGTAGTTTGAGCTGCTCCATCAAACTTAGAGACTAAGCTTGCTGATTGCTGGGGAGTAACATGGACCGGTTTATCCAAAGCACTAGTTGTGGATTGGAGGCCCAAGTTAGCTCAGGAAAAAGCACGTGAGAAGTACAAACAACCTAAAGAAATACAACTATTAACTTGTGAATGTTACAGCGATAACCACAAATGCTAACTTAATCTAAAAACAACAGTGACTAGTGAAATAACGATCGAGAGATTCCCATAACCTACAGTTCACGAGAATTCTTGCTGTCATAACATAACTTATAAATGGATTATTCTGGCAACCAGCATATCTCTATGATGCCCGATGGAAGACTTCAGTACTTCTTTTACAACAACTCAGTTCCTAACCCAGAAGTATATAAAGCAAGGTACCAGAGAGACAAGTTTGCTACCTATACAAGGATCATAAGTGCCGTCATGACTCTATACGGGATGTACAGTGTAATAGGAAGCATTTTCATTTTAGGGACTTTTTCGGAGTTCCCCATACCAAAGGAGCTGCTAGCTTTAAGAGCACTGGCAGACTTCGTAATGACTCTTGTTGGAATTTTGGGTCTCAAAGTTACTAAAGAGAAAACCAGCAAAACTGCTAAAACCTTTACATTTGCAGTGGTGTTATTGGTGTTCCTTTACGTTTTATGCGAAGTGGTAGTGTTTTGCTTTCTTGACTTAGGAATGTACGCAAGTGAGTACGGTGGCTACGAAGACCAAAACATGAAGGCCCTAGACGAAGACGTGCTGTTTGTTGCTTTGGCAATAGTAACTGGAACTCTAGTACTTGGAGGCATCTGCATAGCAGTAGCCAATTCTTTTTACAAGCACTGCTTGAAGTACGAAATAGTAACCAACAGGTGCACTCAGCCGACCTACAACTACGTAAACATGCCTCAACACACCTACACAGGTGTTCCTTACATGTAAATAAGTAATAAAATGGCTCAAAAGAAAGAAGAAAAATCAACAGAAAAACGCAGGCCTTCAAGCATAAGTTCAGACTACCACTGCTACGCACCCACTCCTTACATTAAGCAAACAAACGAAGGAAATGACCCTTACAGAGCACTGGAACTCAAAGAAATGGAAGAAGAAGAAAAGTACATCCAAATGCTAAGACTCCAAAGAGAGAAAATTGAAAGTTTCAAACAACAAGTCCAAAACAAAGACCTGAAAATTAAACAGTTACAAGAAGAACTTAACCACTCCTCTGTGCAAAAACAAAACACTCACCGCTTGGCGGGAGAAAACGAAAAGTTGCAAGAAGAACTTAAAGCTAAAGAACTCGAAAACGAAGAACTCAGAGAAAGCATGCGTAAGCAAGTTGAAGAGTACGAGTACTCCTTGTACGAACTGAACCAAGTCGTTCTTAAAGAAAGAGAAGACAAAAACAAAGAAATCAAACAACTCAAAACTTTGCTTAAACAAAAAGACACCCAAACCCACTCTGACTCAGAAGAAAACTCAAAACTTAAACAGAAAGTAAAGACTTTGCAAGAAAAACTAGACTCTGAAGTCAAGTCTAGTCAAGACAAAGACAAACAAGCTGACGAACAACTTAAAGTTTGGAAAAGCTTCGAAAGAATGCTTAAAGACCAAGTCAGCGAACTCGCCTATGAAAAGTCTGTGCTCGAACAAAAACTCAAAGAGTCCAAAGAAGCCTTTCAGGAAGAACACCAAAGGGCTTCTGACGTTTACGAGATCCAAAACACTCTTAACTTAGAAAGAAGAAAAAACGAAGAACTTAAAAAAATCCTAAGTGAAAGGGACCAAGAAATTAGCAACCTCAGACAAGACTACTCTAAGTACCAGTTCGAAGAAGAGCTCCAAGCCATGCAAGAAGAACTCAACAGAGCTTTTGACCTAATAACTAGACAAGAAAAAACCATTAAAGACTTAAGACTCCGCAAACAAGAAGATGACTATCAAATGGACTCGTTAAAAGAAGAAGCTGGCTCCCAGAAAAACGAAGTCGAAAGACTCCTGAACCAAAACTCAAGACTGAACAAAGACATAGAAGAATACTACTCCAACATCACAAGTTTAGAAGCAGAGTTAAACTTGCTGCGGACTGAGCACAACTCTTTGAAAAAAAAACTTCAGTCTTATAACGAAAAAGACCAACAAGAAAGGGCTGAAAGGCAATATTTAGCTAAAATGAAACTTAATCTACTTAACCAGAGAACCTCTGAAATCAGCAAGTTGTCTGATGCTTTGGAGTGTTTTTCAGAACCCTCTGTTAATAAGTAAATGGACTTAAACTATAGCCAACTTTCTCAACAAGAAGACCTTGACTCAGAGGAATTTGCTGGTAAGTTTCTGTCGTACGGAACTATAAGAATAGGCGAAAACCTCATTAGAGTGCCTAACGGTTGCAGAGACAGTGTGTATGAGTCAAACCAGACCAGTTTTAGCCCCCGAGTTGTTTTTGAAATTGATAATACTAGTAAACCTTCCAAACCAAACCGGGCAAGTTCACCTGAAAACACAGAAGACTCCAAACAGGACTCAGACGAAGCTAAGTTCTCCAGAATGAAAAGTTACTCCAAAAAAAAGAAAGCCAAACTACTCAAACACCCACAAAGTTCAGTTTTGTTCAGCAGTAACTTTGAAAGCGGAAACTTGCAAAAGGTAGTCCAAACTGGACAGAACGAGTACGTTCTTTTGTTAAATCCCGACACAGAAACTATTAACAAAACTCAGTGGTTTTACTTTTCAGCAAAGTGCTCTGAGCAAGATTGTGTAAGGTTCCACATAATCAATATAACTAAAGAAGACTGCTTGTTTACGCAAGGAATGAAACCACTTGTGTACTCAACCAAAAAAAAAGAAGGCTGGACTTGCGAAACCCAAGAAGTGGTGTTTAAAGAAACAACTGAATTCCTAGAGTTCCTTCCTCCAGAGTTTTCAGGTGTTACTAACTACACCCTTTCTTTTACTTACGAGTTTCTAGACGACAAAGTGTACTTTGCTTACTCTTACCCCTACACCTTCAGCAAACTCACTTCCTTTTTGAACTCAGTAACCAAAAAGCACTCCAAAATAGCTAGAGTTGAGCCCCTTACTGAAACCCTAGCAGGAAACACCTGCCACATCTTAACTATCACGAACTCACTTAAGTCCTACCCAGGTGCACCTAAGCACTCTGAAAAACAAGGAATATTTATTACAGCACGAGTCCACGCAGGAGAGACTCCTGCTTCTTTTATGCTTGAAGGCTTTGTACGCTTTGTGCTGAGTAACTCTAAACTTGCCAAAGAACTTAGGAAGCAGTATGTGTTCAAAGTGATTCCAATGCTTAACCCAGACGGAGTGAGGTATGGCAACTGCAGGTGTTCTTTGCTAGGAATTGACTTAAACAGACGTTGGATAGAGCCCAGCAAAAGGATGCACCCTACAATCTACAGAGCCAAAGAAGAGTTGGAGTCTTTCCAAACCAGCCACAATGTAGTGATGTTTTGCGACATGCACGCGCACTCTAAAAAAAGAAACATTTTTATGTACGGCTGTGCTTACAAACCCAAAATGACCAAACAAAAGTACATTCCTATGGTGATTCCTTTTTTAGTAGACAAAAGAAACAGCAACTTTTCTTTCAAAGACTCCACTTTTAAGTGCGAAAAGTCCAAAGAAAGCACAGGCAGAATTGTAGTCTTCAAAAAATACAGTATTATAAACAGTTACACCCTTGAAGCTAGTTTTTTTGCTGCTGAGAACAACACTGAACGCCTTTCAATTAAAGACTATGAAAAACTAGGCGAAGACCTTGCAGTCACTTGCAAGACTTTTAACAGCAAAAACTGTATCAGCAACACCATAGCTAGAATAGCCAAAACTTTTAAAAAGAAAACCATTAAAAAGTCGAAAACTAAAAAAGAAAAAAGCAAGTCCACCGACAACTTACTCAGGAACTCCATTGCACAACCTATACCCAAAAACCTTTTAACTTTAAGGGAAGAAATTAAGTCTATCGACCCTTCTGAAAACAGACACTTAAAAAAAAGGTCCTTAAGTAGAAACAGCTCTACTTCCCCTCCTAAGATGCACCCTAGACTACACGAGACCTTAAGAACCAACTCCAAAACCTTTTCAAGTGCAGAAAACGTCCACAAACAAAACCCCAGTCAAGTTTTTCCTAAAATAAACTTAGACTTGAAATTCAAAAAAGAAGCTAAAATCCAGCCTGAAGAACCACAGTTACCTGCTGTAACTAAATCGGCCAAGTCAAGACCTAGTACTAGAAAACAAGGCAGAAAACAAAGGAAAAAGCCTACTTTCATAGCAGCTTGTGACATCATGAAGAACTTAATAGACGAAATCATCCAAGGAAAGTCAGGCAAGATCGAAAACTTCCTTGTAGGAGACTCTAAGTAAGACAACCAGTAACCTTTACTCTTAAACTCTCCTTTTTTCAAACGGTTCCACTCTTTGTGGGCTTCGTTGGCTATTTCTAGAGCCACTTCTGGGCCCTCTACTTCACCTAAAAACTTGTTTCTGGGTTTTCCGTCGTAAGTTTTGATTTCTTCGAACCAAAGCATAATAGAGTCTAACTTGCCTGGAAAAGCTTTTTCTAAGTCAGAAGGATTGTTTAGGTGCTTAGCAGAAGGGTCCCTAGTGTTCACACAAAGTACCTTCCAGTCTGCTTCCCCTTGGTCCACCAAACATATTGCTCCCAAAACTTTAACTTTGAGTTGAGTGCCCGTAACAATAGGGTGAGTTCCTAGTTCTACAATGTCCAAAGGGTCTCCATCACCTTTAAGTTGTGTCCTTACATCATGTTCTTCAGAGTTTTCCCAAGTTTGAGGCAAGAATCCGTAATTAAACAAAGGAAACTGTGCGTAGTACCTTAGTTCGTTCTTCCCAGTTTCTTTGTTGAGCTTTTTGTCTTGCATGATTGGGTTGAAAGGCTCTTCAAGGTTAACTTCGTACTTTGCAATGTTGTTTCTAGATATTTCAATTCCACCCTGCAGTACAAACTTATGCTCACTGAAAAGGTCCAGACTGTGCCAAGGTGATGCTTTTTCACCTTTTTCGTTTAAAAAATACACTTTCTTGGTCAAGCCTTCTCCTTCTACCAAAGTTCCAAAACGCCTTTTGAAGTGCCTCAACATAGTTTATAATCATATTTAACATCCCTCAACGAAATTGCATTTATTGTAAATTCTAATATGAATTCAAAAAACCCCGAAGCAAGAACTACGTTTCACAGCAGAAGGAACCTCAGAAACATATCAAACTTAGAGACCACCATGACAAGACCTGCTTCCAGCAGACCTACTCAGCCGGCTCAAAGCAGAATAGAGCATTATGCTTTGGGCCGCCAACTCGGAAGAGGTGCTTACGCAGTAGTCAGGCTTGGAACTCACAGAACAAGCAAGCAACACTACGCAGTTAAAACTTACGAAAAACTCAACTTAACTGACTTGCGCAGGAAAAAGGGTGTCCAACGAGAAATTAAGATCATGCAAAAGCTCGACCACCCTAACACCATCAAACTAGTAGAAGCTATTGACTCCCCTAACCAAATCAACTTGGTTATGGAGTACGTAGGAGGAACTTCCCTCAACAGTTACGTAAGGCGCAAGGCTGCAAAGAAACTAGACGAAGAAGAAGCAAAGTACCTATTCAAGCAGGTTGTCCAAGCTATAGATTACTGCCACAATATTAACGTGTCTCACAGAGACATCAAACTGGAAAACATCCTTTTAGACAAAAACAACAAAGTAAAAGTCATAGACTTTGGGTTCTCTACTTACATTCCTAGCAAAAAGAACGTTAAGATGTTCTGCGGAACTCCTAGTTACATGGCTCCCGAAATAATAGCTAACAAAGAATACGCTGGCCCTCCAGCAGACATCTGGGCTTTAGGTGTGCTGCTGTACTCTTTGTTGGCGGGAGTTTTTCCCTTCAAAGGAACTAATGACAGAGAACTCTATAAAAAAATCTCAAGGGGTACCTTTGAGTTCCCAGCAAGTGTAAAGGGTCCTGCCCGGGACTTGATCAGAGGAATGATGAGACTCAAGCCTGAGAACAGACTTAGTTGTTGCGAGATCTTGAACCAAGCTTGGCTGAAAACTCCTCAACTCAGTTTGTGCATTGAAAGCAAAAGTTGCAAAGAAAAAGAAGACTCGCTAGTTTTGCAAAAATTCGAAGAGTGTAAGGTTTAAGTTATACCTACTCTGATCATTTGGATGGTTTGCAATTTTATGTAATTTAATTCATCTGATCACTAATCTAGTTTATTGTGGATCTTGTTAACTTGCTTGGCTAAGTAGTCTTTGCGTTTCTGAATGGCTTTTCTGACTTTTAAGAGTTCTTCGTTGAGGGATTCTTCTTTTTGCTGGATTTGTTGCAGTCTTTTCTGGACTTTGAGGTCTTTGATCCTGGGATTGCATAGGTAGTGGCTTTTCCACTCCACTTGAAGGTTGTCTCCTTCAATGCTTTTCAGGATCCTTTCAAATCTGAGCTTGACTGCTAAAAAGTGTTTTCGGACTAAGTAGCCTCTGTATACGGCCTGAATTTTTTGGGCTGACCTTTCTTTGCGCAGGTTATTGAAGTACTCTTTTTTCTTCATGAGTTTTGAATTATTTCAAGGATCTAGTAGTTTAAGTTGGAAGTGGTGAAAAAAATATGTAATAATTAAATCTCTGAGCGAGTCCTTAGATTTCTAGAGTAATTTCAACTCTGAAAAAAGACTCCTCATTCATTTACTTAGACACCATTATTTTTTGAGAGTTAAATTGGTTACTACTCTAAAATTATATAACTGTTCTAGGTGGTGAAATAATAATAAATGGAGTTTAATAGCAGACTTAGCCTTGTAGCGTCTCATTTTCCCCAAATTCCTAAGTTTGATGCCCTTGCTCCTCGAAATGAAGCTTCTCCTAGTCTTAATCCTGATGATATAAAGAACGTGATGTTTGGCTATAAGAGAAGCATCATGGAAATGCTCTTTGAAAAGACTTCTTCATTCAAAACTTTGAACCACTACCAAGAACTCCGCATGAAGACCTCCGAGCAAAGAGCCCAGGTTCTTCTCCAGATCCAAGAAATTTATCCCCATTTTCTTCAAGCTGTCAAGGAATGGAACTANCCTGATATCATTGCATTCTTGCAATACACTAATTTATATTCAATGGACTTAGTCACCAGACTTTTTGTGCACTTCGTGTTGTATACGGGGACTATTAACTCACTAGGCACTCAAAAGCACAAAGTCCACATCGACAGAGCTTTTAAGCTTA
>PR_CR_10_Liq_1_inCRDRAFT_1000096_pt1 | contig 46612 bp, 41 predicted proteins | sample PRCRCaboRojoPR_3_FD_10241 | JGI IMG/M metagenome (IMG submission 10241) | reverse complement strand
GAGGTAGTCATGCTTGTACTTGTCACCATAGCTGTAGTAAAGAATGCACTCAGCAGGCTTGCCGTCACGACCTGCTCTTCCAGACTCTTGGTAGTAGTTTTCTAAACTTTTAGGCAAAGAGTAGTGTATCACAAACCTCACGTTTGGTTTGTTAATTCCCATTCCAAAGGCTATTGTGGCTACTAGTACCTTTATTTCTCCTTTCATCCACTTGTCCTGGGTGTTGTTTCTTTTTTCGTTATTAATCTTGGCGTGGTAAAAGTCCGCTTTTATTTTGTATTCTCTTCTTAAGCACTTAGCAACGTTTTCGCAGTCTTTTGTGGAGAGGCAGTATATTATTCCAGTTTCGTCTCTGTGGTTTCTTTGGATGAAGTTCGCAATTTCTTCGTTGACTTTTTTGGTTTTGTTTCTGACTTCGTAACTCAGGTTAGGTCTGTTGAAGCTAGTTACGAACATAAGAGGACTGTTCATTTTAAGGACTTTGACTACGTCTTCTCTGACCTTCTCAGTGGCAGTAGCGGTCAGAGCCAGCACTGGAATGTTTGGAAAGTTATCTCTGAACCTCCTGAGTTTTATGTAGTCAGCCCTAAAGTCCCTTCCCCACTGACTTACACAGTGAGCTTCGTCAATTGCTAAGAGTTTTATTTGGTTGTTTTCGTAGAGTTTTCTCAAAAAGTTGATCATTTTTTCGCTTTGAGCTAGTTTTTCAGGGGTTAAGAAAACCATTTTGATGTCTTTGTCCCTAAGTATTTCGTCGTAGATAGTGTCCTGTTCAGTTACGCTTTGTGAAGAGTTGAAGACCCTTACTTTTATTCCTATGCTTTGTAAAAAGTTCATTTGGTCGTATATTAGTGAAACTAAAGGCATTATCACTAAAGTTATTCCTTCATTCAGCACTGAAGGCAGCTGGAACGTAAGGCTCTTCCCTCCTCCAGTAGGCATGCACACAAACGCGTCTTTTCCTGACAAAACTGCGTTTATGACCTCTTTCTGATTTTCTCTGAAACCTGGGTTTTTGAAAATCTCTGTGTTGGCTTTTTCAATGCGTTCTTCCCAAGAAAAGTTGTTTTTCCACTGGTTGCCAGCTCTAGTAACTGTAGTTTTGACTGGAGATCTGAAGCTGCGAATTGGCGGGGGACTTACTTCTTGTACAGGAGACTCTGGAGCCCCGAACAAAGGCAGTGGCCTCCGAACAGGCGAGGCTATAGGGTTCACGAACCTAACTGGACTTCTTGGTTTTTTTTCTTGCTTTCTTTGTGCGCGCTCTTTTGCAAGTTCTCTTAAGGACTTGGGGTTCTTTTTGGACATAATTGTGTTAGGAATTTCTTTTAGGGGCACAATGATGTTTGTGTTTGAATAGTCAATTATTTCTGTGGTTTCTTGGCAAGGAGGCACCTCTTCTAGCTTTTTAAGTATCTGTTCGATATTAGATTTCATATTAATGAAGAAGAACAACAGCAAAAAACTGATAAAAGAAACTCCTATCTTTATGGTCGCTCCCAAAAGGGATGACTTAACTTCAAGCAGTCTGCTCAGAATCCTTTCTAAGTCGTCTCATAGAAGGTCCCAGTCTAACAAGTTTTCGCCTTACTTGGATACAAAGCACTTGGTCCGATGCTGCAAACCTTTTCTTTCAGGAAAATCAAGCCCTAACCAGCCTTCGACTAAGCATTCTAGAAAAAACTCCGGAATTAGGAAAAAACTACCCAGGTCACAAAAAACCAGTGACCTTTCTAAGTTAATTCCTTTGGAAGAAGAACCTGTGTTCAAAGGACCTAGAATTTACCCCAACCAAATCTTTGCAGACGTTTACGACAGCCAAGGCAACCATGATAGAGTTTTGGAAATGGAAGAATCCATTGAAGTTTATCAAGAAGTTAAAGAACCAAGTCAAACTGAGGGGCCTTGCATTGTTTTTAAACTGGAAAACTCCACTGAACCCACAGGAAACGTAAAGCCCCCTGAAAATAGTTTTGTTTACCAGAAAAATGACAAAGGATTCGATCCAAATGACTTATTTGTTAATTTAGGAAAATTAACAGACAACAGAAGGTATTGTAATATTTCTAAAAGTGAATCCACTGAGGAGCATTAAATTAACTTTAAACTACTTCATAATAAAATGTACTTACTCTTCCTTGTGACTTGTGTGGCAGGAAAGTTCATTTCAACTAGCTTAACACTGACTCCTGACATGCCCTGGAAGTACGTTTCCAAATTTGCAGTTGACATAGGCAAAGGTGAGTGGGAAATGCGCGCAAAGCTACTTAAGCCAGTGGACGAAACAAACACAGACACCATAGATTACACAGTCAACGTATACTTAGACGACAAGTGGGAGGACGCCCTTAGTGCAGACTCCTGCTCGGCTAAAGAACAAGCCACCAAAAGAAGTCGCAGCATTAGAATACCTTACAATGGCGAGTGGTCTAGGTACGTTTCAGGAACTGTGTCGCAAAGAGTCAAAGCCCACTTTTGGTTCTTTGCTATTTCTGACTGCAGCAAAACCATCAGCGAGAAGCATAGAATCAGAGTAGAACTCAGACTAACTAATGTAGGCGACTCTGAGTTTTCACTTGAGGAAAAAGGAATGGTTTACTTGTTCCCCCTGATAATGCTGGTGTACTTAGTTGCTTTATCGGGGAACTTAGTGCGGCTTATCAACAAATTTAAGAAAACAGAGGACATAGAACCTAGCTTGCTCATGCTGAACTTAGCTATAGGTTTCCAGTTTTTAGGAATAGTTAGTGAAGTACTTCATTTGTGGGTCTACGCTTACAACGGCTCAGGAATACCTGCTTTTGACTTTTTCCACCAAGCTTTAGAAGTGCTGTCTGGCCTCATAGTAACTACGATGTTTATACTTATGGCAACTGGATGGACTTTGAAGTTCAAGGACTTTCCAGAGCCAGACATATACATTCCTATTGGACTTTTGATAGTGCTTTTGAACTTGTTAGTTGTGGGTCTGGGCAGAATCACAGAAGACTCCTACTACAAGTTCAGTGACTACGAAGGAATTCCTGGAGCTATTTTGGTTACTATAAGACTTGCAATGTGGGGTTGGTTCTTTTACTTAGTGAGGGACTTGCAGTCTGTTGTGGGTGGCAAAATTCAGAACTTCGTGCTGCACTTTAGCGTACTAGGTTCAGTTTACTTTTTTTCACAGCCTTTCTTAGTAGTGCTGTCTTGGGTGTTCGAAACTTACTGGAGAAACACTGTGGTAGTTATTGGAACCACACTAATACAAATATCGGTTTTTGTGTTTTTGACTCACTTGTTCTCAGAAAAGTCCACGTACTACAAAATATCAACGATGTCAGAAAGTGTGCTCCCGGGCAAGATTAAGTAATGCTCGCTTTATAAAATTTAGATTTAAACAATGGGTTGCAAATGTGGTAAGAAGGTGTTAGAACCAATATACACACCAGTAGCGTCGGTTCAAAGAACTTCATACACATACGAAGAAGCAGAACCCGAAATCCTGCACGCTTCTTCTTCTGAAGAAGCAGTTGAAGAGTCTAAACTTTTTCTATATTGCTTCAATGACCCAGAAGTACCTACTAAACTGCTTCAATACGAAGCTAACTCGCACCAACTAGAAACTTTAGACTTGCCTCTTAAGCTTTACTCTGAGTGCGGGATTGTTTGTTTCAACAATTCTCGAGTAATATTTGCAGGCGGTTATGACTTGTTTTGCTCCTCAGAAGTAAAAAATTGCTTTGTATTGGAATGCTCTGGAGGAGAGCTAAGTGAAATTAGTTCTCTTCCCAGTGCCCGCAGAAGACTTAGACTAATACAAGTAGAGGACTCAGTCTATGCAGTAGGAGGCGTCAGAGAAATCCAAACTCGGACTGACTTTGCCAAAGCCATATACCAAGACTACTCTGAAAGTTTAAGCAAGTACTTGCCTAGAGAAGATAAATGGGAACAACTACCTGACCTTCCGAAAGGGGTGGAGTTCCCTGCTGTATATAGTGTGGCTTCCAAAATCTACGTTTGTGGGGGGCTGCAAATAGAAGGTAACTCAAACCACGTTTTAGACGAGATCCAGACCTTTGACGTCCAGAAGTCAGCATGGAGTGTTTTGGGAGTGAAACTACCCGTGCCTTTGTTTTTACACCAGGCAGTGTTTTGTGGAGAGTTTGTAGTGATATTTGGAGGCAACGACGGAGAAGAAAACGTGCACAAAACCTTCATGCTCAAGGACGAAAAAATCAAAGAAATGGCTAGTTTGCCTGAAAAGCACTGCTCTTCTTTTCCTTACAGCGTTTTGAGGGACGGCTTACAAATCTTCACTTTTAACGAAGACAACTTCCTTTACACGCTCAACACTAGTTTAAGTTGCTGGACAGTATGTAATCTATCTGAAATAGGGTGTTAGCCATAGTTAAATTTAAATGAAATTCTTAACGGTATCGGTGTTGCTGCTTCTGTTAGTAGCCCACACAGAAGGAGAGCTGTTTCTTAGAGGAGTGCTTTTAGAAGCTGACCCTGACTTGCCTCCAAGCGAGTCAAGGAAGACTGCTGACGAACTAGGAATCAGAGCTGGTGGAGAACCTCCTCTCAAAACTGGAGACAAGCCCCGCAACGCTATAGTGGCTTCTACCAAAATGCGATTTAAAATACCTGATATGAATGCTTAAGTTAAATGTTAAATAGAAGAAGTTCCAGTGCACTAAGTAGGTCTGAAGAAAAAGCTTCTGGAGGCAGTAACTCTTTTTTGAGAGAAATTTCTCAGTTCCAGAACTACTTGGAGCCTTCTCCTTCCGAAAGAAAGGCTCCCAAGGCCATTAGATGTGGTTCGGAATGCAGTTCGAGATGCCGAACGCCCAGAATACTAGTAAAGCACTCAGGGATGAACACTCCTACCAAAAACAAAACTTCGGGTTCGCGGCCTCCTCCAGCTCCTTCGCCTGTGATTTTAAACAAAAAGGTCCAGCACTTAGAACGTCACATAGACCTTTGGAGAGAAAGAGCAGGAGTTTGGAGTTTCGAAAAACAACAAATGAAAAAAGAACTCCAGAACGCCAAAAAGATTGACGCAAAAGAGTACTACAGAGAGCAACTCAAGCAGTGGAAAGATAAAGGGTTTCTTAACACCGTTACTGATACTGCCAGGCCACCTGCTGATGTCGAAACCACACCTTTTAAAAAAGCTATTGAACTGCTAGAGTGGGTCTGCAGTCAAAACCCTGACTCTGAGGTTAAGTTTATTCAGAGCGCAGTCAAAGCTGAATTGCAGAACCTCAAACCCAGCGAGTCAATTGACTGGCAAGAAATTGTAAACCAACAAAAACAGCAAATAACCAACTTGCAGTTAGAAGTCAACAAACTCAGAAACCTTGACGAATCCTCCGAAATAATAGTTGAAACAGGTATTAACTTGTTTGAGTCTCCCAAAAAGATTTCGGAACTAAACGAAACCATCAGTAGCCTCGAAAAAGAGTTAGAAGAAGCAAAAACTAAAAATGAGTGTTTAGAAAAAACTCAAAAAGAAAACGAGTCGTTGAAAGTCCAACTCATGTCTTCTGAAGAGAAAAACCAAGAACTAGAGATCAAACTTTTAGAAACCCAAAAACAACTAGAGTCAAGGCAGAATCTCCAAGAAATCCAAAAAGTCTACCAAGAAAACCACAACTTAAGAATCCAAATCCAAAACTTCGAATCCAAAAACTCAGAAAACGAAAGCAAAGTTAAGCAGTGCGAAACCGAACTAGAAAGTAAACACTACGAAATCATGGTGTGCAAAAACCAAAACCAAGTTCTAAAAGAAAACTGTGACTACTACAAAAAAACCAACCAAGAACACCTGCAAAAAATAACAGAACTCAAAGAAAAACTCAAATTCGCCAAAAAACAAGCTTTGAAAGCACAAAACGACTACCTAGAATCTAAACACAACGAATTCCAAGACCTAAACATTCTAGACATGCTGCCTGACTGCTCAACTCAAAAGTCTTCACGCGAAAACACCCAAAGAAGCCACCAAGCAGCGTCCAGTGAGTGCTTTGAAAAAGAAAACATCCAAAACAACCTTGAACTCCAACTAATCCAACAAAGAAAGTACTTCGAACAAGAAATCCTGAACCTCAACAAACTTTCTTCGCCTTCAGACTTTATTGCTTTTACTTCGTGTATGAGCTCAGCTGTTGAAGAGTTACTTCTTCTAAATAAGTCTTAGTGTATGTTAAAGCTAGTCAAAAACTCGTTTTGTGCAGTAGTGAGGTACTCTAAAGAGTCATACCCACTGGCAAACAAGAAAAGGTTCCTCATTTCTTCTTCCATTTCTTTGATGTTGTAACTCTACTTATAACTTACTGAGTCAAAGTTCAGGCACTCAGGCATCTCTTTAGCAATGAATTCTTCAGGAATCTGTCTTTCTTTTTCAAGAAGCATTTCGGCTTCTTCTCTTAAAGCTTCGTTGAACTTAGAGTCTTCAATAATCCCGGTTTCTTTCATTTTATTAAGTACTTCTTGTTGTCTAGCTGTGCAGTTGTAAATGTCTTGTTGGTTTTCTTTTTTGGTGTTTTCAATTTTCTGGCGGATTTCTTCAACATTGTTTTGAGAAAACAAGTCAAATATCATGTTTTCAGTCTCTTCTAAGTAGTCGTTGTACTGTTCAGACGACTCAAAGTCTTCAGGGAGTTTGTTGAACCTAATTGTGCTTTACACAGCTAACACTTCAGATCTGATGGCTTTTTCCCTTTCGACTTCTCTTTCTTCAATGTACTTCGAAGAAAAGTCCCCTCTTTTCAAAGCAGTTCTGCACAGCGGGCATATGATTTGGGGGTCTGTCCTAAACATCTGCCTCATACAGTCTTCACAAAGCTGGTGTCCGCACTTCGAAAACATTAACTTAAGTCCAGGAGTTAAGTCGTCTCTGTGGCAAATAGGACATACAATATCCATTTTAATTAATAAGTACCTCTGCACTTAATTGAGGCTTCAACGTAAGCATTAGGGTGCCTTCCTACTTTTTCAGTCAGACTGTGGTCCACTCCTGGGTGGGAGAACCTAAACAGTTTTAAGCAAGACACTTGAGGGTCATTGGGGAACTTGCTGAGGAGTTCTTCTCTTTGTTCCTTAGAAATAGGGTAGTTCCTGAGGACTCCCATTAAGTCTAGCTTAGTTCCTTTTTTAAAAGGACAACCGTGGAATTCTTCCTCAGAGTTGTTTGGCAAGTTAATGATTTTACTGCAAGTCCACGGTCTGTAGTCTGCCATCTTCCCAACTTTTCCGTAATTGTGCATTATGTTGTACTGGTACTCTTTAGCAAACCTTTCAGAAGTAACTTTGGGTTGGAACTGAGTTTTCCAGAACTTAAGTGCTTCTTCAAAAGGGAGTCCAGTGCCTTTTAAAAACAAACCTAGTTGCAGTCTTCCTAGGTGCTTCAAGTGGTGTCTTTCGTTAAGTTTGTCAAACAGTTTTTTCATGCAGGGAGGAAAGTGTGAAGCAGCCACTTGGTTAATGTTTTCTAGGTTAACTACTCCTTGGATCTCAGGCTCATGTGTAAAGTCTTTTTCTGAGTTTTTAATGAGTTTGATTAGTTCGTGGATTCTTTGGTCGGCAATTTGGGCTTCTTTTGCCTTGCTGACTGAATGCTCTAGTCCTTCTCTGAAAAGGCTAGCAAACACATAAACTAAGTCTTTGTACCCACAGTAAAAGTAACCATCGATGGGAGAGTAGCCAATTTCAGTAAGGATCATTCCTAGGTTTAAAGAAACCTTATAAAACTCGTTTTCGCTTCCAAGGTCTTCTTCAAAAGGCACTTCGATTTGGGTTTTCTTGACCTTTTCTAAAATGCCTTCGTTAATTTCACTTGGCAGTAAACTTTTGTAGTTCTTTAGCCCAGAAGTTTTGAGTCGGTGCTTAAACAACAGTGTTTCTAGGTTGACCCACCACCTGGAGTCTTCTAGGTCATTGCAAAAGGCCAGTTTCAACATAAAGTGGGAGAGTTCGTCGTCTTGGGTTGTTTGCTGGTCAGTTATTTCTAGTTTGTACTCTTTTATCTTCTTTGAGTAAGTTATTCTTTTGTTGTCGATGCTTTCATCAGAAAACTTAAAACTTTCCTCTAAGAACTCTAAGTCTTTCAAGAGTTTGTATCTATTTTTAGAAACTTCAATAAGTCTAGAGAAGTTCACTGTAGCAGTTGGGTTTGAATAAAACAATTTTAAGTGTCCTTCTTTTGAGTTAACCCGGTTGATTTTCCTAGTTCCTTTCATTCCCGCCTTTATTAGTTACCATATTTAGTAGTTGAGAAAGCAGCAATTGCTTTTTTTGCAAGGCAAATCTATAACTTCCCTGCTTAATCTAAAGCCATTGCTTTTTCTTTCAAGAGCATTTTCTAGGGCTTTTTGGATGATTTTCTGAAATACTTCGGATAGCTCAGTTTGGTTCTTGACTGAAGTTTCGAAGTTTTCTTCCAAAAGACTCACTTTCCTTTTGGAAGCTAAGTCAGACTTATTGCCCAGAACTACAACAGGGGGGTTTCTTCCTTGGTTCATTTCCTCAAACTCACCTATCCAAAATTCCTTGCTTAGATAAGTTTTTTCATTTGTGATGTCGTAAACAAACACACAGCAGTCAGAATTCCTGTAGTAAACTTTAGATAAACTGCTAAACCTTTCTTGGCCCGCTGTGTCCCAAATCTGGAACTTGACTTCTGTGCCTTCTAGTTTAGTTCTTCCAGAGTAAAAGTCAGGGTTAACAGTAACTTCTTGGCCTCCAAACTCTCCACAGCTAAAAGTTTGTAGGAGTGAAGTCTTACCCACACCTGAATCCCCCAAAAGAACTATTTTAACTTCAAAACTTTCCTCCATAAAGACTATATTCCATATTATGCTTCGTAGACTCCCTCAATACTTACGCCAAGCGAAAAAGCCTGCCCAGCCTCCACTTAACACTCCTTACTTCGAACGCTTTACAAAGCACCGCAGCATTATGCCCCTCTACGAGCTTTGGCCTAATCATGGCCGTTCCTTTGTAGCTCCAAACGCGACTGTAGTCGGGGAAGTTGAAATAGGTCACGAATCTGCAGTGCTTTACGGGGCAGTTCTAAGGGGAGACATCAACTCAATTACAGTCATGGACTACTCCTTCATAGGTGATAACACAGTTATCCATACAGCAGCTAGTCTCCCTACGGGGTCACCAGCTTCTGTCATGATTGGCAACAACTGCTACATAGGCCCCCGCTGCACTTTGTACTCTTGTGTGGTTGACGACTTTGCAACTGTAGGCGCTGGAAGCATTATTTTGGAAGGTGCTAAATTGGAACCGGGATGCATGGTAGCCCCAGGGAGTGTTGTGCCTCCAGGAAGACTGATTCCTGCAAAACAACTTTGGGCAGGCAACCCAGTTCAGTATGTGAAGGACTTGTATGAATTTGACGAGATTGCCCTTAAAGAAATGCTGAGCCAAGAAGGTTCGAACGTCGAAAAACATATGCTGCAGTTCCAAGACTTCGGACATGCCCACATGCACGATTCTTAACTTAACTTGAAGTTACTATAAGTCTTAGTAATTACTTAGTACACAATTGCACAATAAAGGGAATAATTCGGTATTCAAAGTATTTCTGGTTCGGTTTAGTTAAATGGAAGTTGATAAAAGGGAACTAAGCGACGCAGAACTCTTAGAGTTTGAGGAAACTTACGACAATTTCCTTTCAAGAGCTTGGCGGGGATTCAAAACCGCACTGATGGGGACTCTTTTCGTGATGGCAAAAGATAGCACTTTATCTTTTTGCTCCAACTTGATAGGAATGATAATTGACTTTCTTCAGATGCTTGCATTTCCATTCAATTACGCATCTGAATTCCCCTGGAACCAGTCTTACTCTGGGTGGTTTGCTTACATTTGCTTTATTTCTAAGCTTGAACTCTATATATCAGCTGACAACCCTCTTCAAAACTTGATAATCTACGTATGCAGCATGCTTTTGGTTGTGCTGACTCTTGTAAACGCCGGAATTGTAGGTTACAAGTTCCTCAAAAAAAAGGTCCAAAACGTTTTTCTGCTTAAAATCCTCAGATCAGTTGCTGGCTTGGTGACCACTGTGCTTTATATGCCTTTCCTTTCCCAGTTTTCAATAATATTTGGTTGCGCTATTGGAACTATGGTTATGGATGGGTGTCCAACCCAGCAACCTGCGCTGTTAGCGGTCTCAGCAGCACTGATTTCGGCAATTTTTGCAATGCTGAGTTTGATTGTTGCAGCAAGTTTCTACGAGCAAGACTACACAAGTGACGACGTTTCAGCAAGACCCCACGCTAGAGTTGAGCTGTTGTTTTTAGTAGTCAAAGGAGTAGTAACCGTGATTTTTAATGTGGCTCCAACAATAGAGTACCAAAACCTCCATATCTTCAGTATTATGGCTTTAGGAGTTCCAATTACTTTCATGTATATCTGGTACTTGCCTTACTATGACTATAGAACTACTGTTGTGCAGGCTCAATTCTTAGGTGTTTACACTTGGTGTGGAATTTGTTTGTTGATAGCCAAGCTAGAAGGAAACATTGAAGACGCAGGACCTATAACTCTTTTCTACTTAGGCAGTTTGCCAATTTGGATTTTGACTAAAGCAGCGTGCGACTTAAGAAGAGAGCACCTTTACAACATGAAAATCGAAACGATCAGGGACCCTTACGAAGTTGAACTGCACACAAGGTACTACATTTTGTCTTTTTGTGAAAGTTACAAAGAAACCGAAGAAAACTTGCTGAACGAAGTAGAAGAGTTTTACTACAAGGCTGAAAGGAAGTTTGGCAACTCTAGTTTACTTAAACTCTTTGTGGCCCAGTTCCATTTGACCTACAGAAACAGGAACGAAGCTATTGCTAAGCTAGAACAAGCTGAACAAAGGAACCCCAAACTTGACGAACAGTTCATTATATACAAAACTAGACAGAACGCAGGTAAAGACGCCATTACAGTCGTGACCTTTTCAAGTTACTTGGAGTCAGCGCATAAAGCTGAAGTCACAGCTTTAAACGCTCAAAAAGAGTTTTGGTCTGAACTGAACTTAAACTCAAAGCAGTCGTTCGACAAACTAGTGTCACTGGCAAGAATCATCACCAAGAACATAGACACAGCCGAAACGTATTACAAGTACCTTATGAACCTAGACAGGACGCACTCCAAAATGCTTCCAATGTATGTGTACTTCATGGAAGACCTTATGCACAAGTCCGAAACAACTGAAATAAAAAACTTAAGAAACCGAATCCAGGACCTTAAGTCCGAAGATGAAGGCAAAAACATTAAGCTAGACATGCTTCTCCACCCTGAATTCACAGTGTCTCTTTCTAAAGCCAACTTTGGTGAAATAGAAAAAGTCAACAAAGACATGATGGAGTGGGCACAACTTCCAAAAGCCAAGCTCATGAACCAACACCTAAATACCCTTACGCCCAAACCTTTCGGGTACTTCTTTATAAATTTTCTAGAAAACTTGCGCGAAGTTTATGATACCAGACCAGTCGAAACAGTAGAGGTGTTTATAATGGACAAAGAAAACTTCGTTATAAGTGGAATTTGCAACCTAAGGGTAGAGGAGTATGGAGGGAGCAAAAGGATAACCCAACTTTCAGACGATGGCTCGCAGTGCAGTCCTGAAAGCAGCGACAAAGAAATAGAAGCAGATTTACTAAAGATTCCTGGAGGCACTAATAAAAGATCATGCTACTTACTTCCTTCAATCACTACTCCTGGACGCTCGTCCCGAAGGTCTTCTATTGTGGAAGGAAAGAAACTAAGATTGATTTGCCCTGTCTACATCACTAGCCACGAAAGTGGTGTTATCTTTCTGGACTCTGAGTTCTACATAACAGCAGTGAACAGGTACGCCACCAACCTACTCGGGCTAAGTGACGTCCAAACCAGAATCAAAATAGACAACCACATTAAAAACTTCCAGTACTTGTTTACTAAGTCCAAAAACCATGCTGAGTACCAAGGAGAGAACTTAGTGTTTCCACCCATGCAAAGCTTTGTAATCAGACAGGACATTGAAGTTGAGTTTATCAGAATTAAAATCCACGTCAGAGGGTTCAACTGGGAAAAAGAAATGTACTACATCCTTTACGTCGAAAGAGCACCTCCTTTTTCAAAGACCACTGAGAAGTTCTTTAGGAAGTTCGTTAACTTGTTCCAGGTGTACTTAACTGTAGGAGCAATTCATGGCTTTGAGACTCTGAGAGGGTTGACCTTGGACAAACTCTCTAACAGGTTCAAAACCTCGGACAAGTCCATTCCAGTTCCAGAAAACTTAAGTGACAACAAAGGAGCTCAAGAAATCATCAAGCGAGTTAAAAAGAAAGTTGAAAGGCACAACTCTAAGTTTGCACCTGAACTCAAAACTTTGCGGAAGTTTTTCGTAGTTCTGCTGCTTGTGAACATTGGAGTTTCAATAGGCAGTTTCTTCATATCTGGGTCTTCTTTTGAGCAGTACTCAAACCAGTTGAGCTACATAAACAAGTTCACTGACATACAGACACATAGCTTATCCTTGGCCCTTTACGCAAGGTTACTGGATGCAGCTAGGCAAGGGTGCGCTTTACCTGAAGATCTTGATACTATTTACAACGTTTTAAGGTCTACTTTAGACACCATGGATGTGCTTGTCCGGGATGTGACAGAAAACGCCAAAATAGACATAATGGACGAAAAGTCAGTGAAGTGCGTTTCAATCCAACAAGGCGGTACCTATCAAATTGACTACAAAAACCCAGTAGAGAGTTTAAACATGCAGTACTACTACGCACAAAAGGTTTTGGGAGACGACTTAAGCGAGTGGAACATTAGAGACAACCCTTATGTTTTCTGGGTCTACGAAAATGGTGTTTCTTCAATAGCAGAGTCTTTGGAAAACTTAAGTCACGTGTTCATAAGTAACGCTGAAGACGCTCGAAGCAACTTAGTGCAGACTGCAATATACTTTTGTATATGGGAAATGATTGTTTTGATCCTGATCTTTTTCATATCGCTGTTTTACTTGATGAAGTCAGAAAAGATACATCTTGAAGTTGTCAAGGTTTTTTACAGCATTCCACCCTTCCTGACTAACTTTATGAACGAAATTACAAACTTGCAACTGCAAACAAGGCAAGAAAAAGACTACCCTAACAACAGAAATAAACTGAACTGGGAAGACATTTGGGAAGATCACGTGCTCAACAGAAGTGAAGGATCTGGTAGCAGCGAAAACGGCAAAAGTGTGATGTTGAACTACGATAAAAGTTGGATTTCTAAGATATTTACTGTGCTGGGGAACAGTTTGATGAAAAAAATCATTGGGTTCATCTTGATAGCAAGTGTATTTGTTATTGTGCTGCAAACTTGGCTAGGCCAAGTAAGACCTGGAGAAAGCTTTGAAAACGAGTCTAGAATAATGAAGTACGTGGGGACTCTGGACAGCTTAATGATCAAGTCTGACTTGTACTTGATGAACACGATTCTAGCTGACAGCGAACAGGTAGAAGGTAACTATACTTTTGTGAGTTTTGACTCTATGGAGCTTTCTTTTGACAAAGCTATAAACGAAACTCAGTACCTAAGGAAGTACATGAGGATGTTTGTAAGGGGAGACGAGGAACTAGAAATTCCTTATGAGGACATTTACCCCTTGATGAAAAATGACTACTTTGACTACTTCTTTGGGAAAAAAGACATTTTCATTGGAGGAGAAGCAGTTAGTCAGTTTGGCTTATACGAAATACAAAAGGTTTACGTTTTTGACTTGGAGTACTTAGTTCACTCAGCTTACTACATGAACAACACTCTCGAAGGACCTGAAAAGTGGAGCAGTCTAGGGAATGACCTTTTAAGGAACATTAAGTTGGACTACAGGTACTTGGGAGATTACATGCAAGTCTTAGAAGACGACTTTATGGACTACTATAAACTTGCAATAGACAAGTACAGATTCATCAGAGAAATAGTGTTAGTTGTGTACGTGTTGTTTTGTGCTTTCTTTTACATCGTTCTGTTCCAAAAAAGTTTACTCAAACTAGAAAAGAAAAAACAACTTACGAGGTCAATGCTTCTTTTACTTCCAGAAAACGTGGTTGCTTATTCAAACGACCTCCAAGAAGCACTTAAGAAAATTAAGTTTCACTAACTACATTGTAATAGTTATCTTATTAAAAGATCTTCAACCAGTTGCACCCAGTAAGAACACCCTATAAGCAGTGCTTCTTCTTCCAACTCAAACTTTTTGGAGTGAATAGGGTGGTTTTTTTCTTCAGTTGCACAACCTAGCATTAAAAAGCACCCTGGTTTTTCTTTTGTGAAGTAACAAAAATCCTCCCCAATTAGGGGACTGTCTGTATGCCTTTTTGCCTTGCTGACTACTTTAGTAAAAGCATTACTTGCTTTGGCTGTGCACACAGGATCGTTAACCGTAGGGGAGTAAAACTCTTCAAACCAGACATTTGCTTGTACGCCAAAAGTAGCTTCTACTCCTTTGCAGATGTTTTTAAGGTTCTTATACAGGGTCTCTTTAACTTGTTCTTCGTAGTTCCTGATAGTTCCTCCCACTTTGCAGAACTCTGGGTTTCCTTGGAAAACTGTAGTCGAAAGAACCATAGTGTACTCTGGAGGGACTAAGCTGCTGATGTTTTGAATACTAGAAATCACTTGGGCTCCCACATACACGCAGTTCGCTTCTTCCAACTTTTGCTTCAAATCAATATGGAAGTAAGCACTGTTTGCAGAAGCAAATTCTTCAGCAGCTAGAAAGTCTCCAATGGGGATGCTATTGGTTACATGAACTGCGTAGACTTCTTCCACAATAGGAGAAGCTGAAAGAACTGGGTAAGTTTTATCCTGAATCATAGCATTAGCCCCGTGGCCTCCTTCTTCTGCAGGTTGAAACAAAAACTTAACTGACCCCTTAATTCTGTCTTTGAGCCCCACAAGCACTTTAGCTGCTACTAAAAGCATTGCAACGTGAGCGTCGTGTCCACATGCGTGCATTTTTCCTGGGTAAGCTGACTTGTACTCGAGATTGGCAGTCTCTTCAATGGGCAAAGCGTCCATGTCAGCTCTGAGCAAAACGCAAGGGCCTTCTCCGCGAAGAACTCCTACAACTCCAGACACTCCTACTTTAGAGTGGACCTCAAGTCCCAGTGTTCTTAAGTAAGTCTTCACTAGCTGAGAAGTTTTCGGCAAGTCGTAAAGGAGCTCAGGGTACTTGTGGATCTCTCTTCGGAGAAATATTAGTTCTTTTTTTAAGTTAAGAACTTCTGGATGTATGTTTAGGTCCTCCAGATAAGATTTCATTTTAAATTTTTACTTGTTTAAACATACTGACTTTGGTGTTATAAATGGTAGAAGAACTCAAAGAACTGAAACTCCTAGGACAAGGAGCCTTTGGAAAGTGCTACTTAAGCGAAAGTCCCCAAGACGGCTCTAAATACGTAATTAAGCAAATCAACATAGAAGGAATGTCAGAGGAAGAAAAAAGCCAAGCTTACAACGAAGCCAGAGTCATGCAGGTTTTTGACCACCCCAACATCATTTGCTTCAGAGACATCCACACAGCCAATGGAAAACTAAACATAGTTATGGACTACGCTGACGGAGGTGACCTTGACAACAAAATTAAGAACCAAAAAGGAAAGTTCTTCCCTGAAAAGCAAATACTTGACTGGTTTGTACAGATGTGCTTGGCAATGAAACACGTCCACGATCGCAAAGTGCTCCACAGAGACTTGAAAGCCCAAAACGTGTTCTTAATGCAGAGTGGAGTAGTCAAGTTAGGCGACTTTGGAATTGCAAAGGTTCTAAGTAGCACAGCTGAAAAGGCAAAAACCGTAGTAGGCACTCCTTACTACCTTTCGCCTGAAATCATTGAAAATAAACCCTACAACTTCAAAAGTGATGTTTGGAGTATGGGAGTGCTTTTGTACCAACTCTGCACACTCAAACCTCCTTTTGACGCTTCTTCCATCCACTTTTTAGCTTTGAAAATCGTCAGAGGAGCTTACCCTCCTATTCCTCCACACTTCACAAAAGACCTAAAAACCTTAGTAGCCCAAATGCTTTCGATAGACCCTATGAAGAGGCCTACTTTTTCTAAGATCTTAAGGATGCCCTTCATTAAGTCCCGAATCCAAAACTTCCTTTCAGAGTCAATTAGACAAAAAGAACTTACCCAAACCAACCTAGCCAAAGAAATCAGGCCCCAAACAAGACCTAACAAGCCCAGACACAAAAAACTCAATCACTCCCAAAAAGTTTTTGAACCCAGAAAAACCAACGAGTTCTCTAAAATCGAGCAACAAAAGAAACTCAGAGAAACCAGAGAAAAAAAAGAACAAGAAATACAAGCTCGAAAACTCAAAAACGAAGAAGTCAGGAAACAAAAAGCAGAAGAAAGAGAACAAATGCGCCAGAAAATGCGAGAAGACATTAAAAAGAAGAAACAAAACTTAGAAAGAAAACCCAGCGAAGACTTCACAATTGAGTGGCTCGGAAACCAAGACAAAGACCACGAAAGAATGCTTGAAGTACTTCGCAGTGCTTATGAAGAAGAAAACCAAGAAGACGAAGACACCCCTGAAGAGTCCAAAGAAACTCCTGAAGAGTCCAAAGAACCCCCAGAGGACCCTAAAAAGGTCCCCAACACCCAACTAGCCAAAGTTTCAGCAGAAGCTGAAGAACTAGTGAAGAACTCCCAAACAGGAGACATTTCAAAAGACGGAAAACTAGAAGAACTAAGGTTCTACTTAGAAAAAGAACTAGGGACTGAAGTACTTGTTCAGTCTTACCACATACTAAAAAGCTTCATATCGAGTCAAGACGAGTACTGGGACTACGACAGGTGCTTTGAAGAGCTAAGTGATATACTTCCTTCTGGCAAAAAAGACTTTTTGTCTCTAATACATACTTTAATTTACTTAGAAGACCACTGATGATTACAATAACTAATTAAGTTAGTCAGTACTTCTAAACGAAAGCTGCTGTGTAGAAAGGAAGTTCTTTGGAAATATAGGACCCCGTGACATCAAGAAACAGCACTCCATGATGATTAAGTCTTTTTAGCATTCTATTAAACGAAACACCTTCTAAATTCTGCGAAAAGAAGTCAGCGGTTTGACTCCTCCTAATAAGCACTGCTTCTAAGTGGTTGACGAAAACAGATAAATCCTCGTCTTTAGGCAGAACCAAAGGAGCTACTTGCTCGTTCAGGCACTCTTTGTTTGTAGTTATTTCTAAAAAAGCAGTTTCTTTGTGAGACCCTTCAAGCACTTCTAGGTAAAGTAGTTCTGATAGTGGGTTTTCTTTGTCCCACAAGATCTTGTAAAAAGCTTTAATGAAATAGTTTACGACTTCAGAGTTTACAGAGTAAAGGTCAGGGTACTCGATTAAAAGTCTAAGGTGCAGATCTCCGATGTTACTGGGTTCGTCTATTACTTCGAGTATGTCCTCTTGAAGGCTTTCTTGGGGACTTAAGATTTCAATGTCTTCTACTGCTAGTTCTTTTTCAATGTGGTCTACCGAATCAGCGTCCGTGCACATGTAGAAGTAACTTGGTCCCATACACTCTAGGTACTTTTCCAAAGTGCTTTGGACTTCTTCTTCTGATAGTTGTTTGCCTGTAATGTCTTCGTAAACTATTAAGCCCAAAACAAACTCTCCAGCATCTCCTCCTGGAGCTCCTAAAACCTCTTCAGTGATTCTTCCATCTAAGCAGCTAAATGAACTCCTAGTTACTTCAGCATAAGCAAAGTCCCCTTCTAACTTTTTAGAAATCTCTTCGTAAGAGGCTCCTTCGCCTTCTTGGTTTTGGACAAGTTTGATTTTAGTCGGTTTGCATTTGACTTCTTCAATCTCAACTATTCCTTGTTCATCGCACTCACAAGAGACTTGGTAGTCCTCTGAGTTGTAAGTAACGTTTCCTGTGAAGGAGTCAAATTCGGACAACTGAATAAGTGAGGTTTCGTCCAGTCTCAACGCACTTGCAGTGCAGAGCAAAACGACTAGCACATTCATTTTTACATAAAGGGTTTATTACTAAAGCCCAGCAAAGGGATCAGAAGCGAAATCACTCAGAAGGTCTTGGCTCTGGGGCTTGGACTGAACTCCTTTAAAGCAGTAGTCCACTTGGAATTCTGGCTGGTCAAAGGGGTTTAAAGTACTTGGCTTCTCTAAAGCAGTAAAAGGGTCTGGCTGCAGGTAAACCTGATTAACAGGGTGTTTTTTAGGAGGGGGTAGTTTAACTTCAGGTTGGTCAGCAAGTTCTCCAAAGATGTCTGCTATTTCTGGTTTAGGAATCTCTCCAAAGATGTCTTTTAGCTCAGGTTCTTGGTTAGATTCTTCGAACTCAAACTTCTCAGGGGCTTCATTTTGTGTAGGGAGTTCCTGGCTTCTGTAGTTTCTGACCATAGCAAACATGCTTTCAAGGCACTCGCAAAGTCTGCTGAACTCATCCTTAGTCATTTCCCCGTTTACAAGCAAAGGACTTAAAGCAGGAATAATGTTGGTAGCTGTAACTTTGTAACCTAAAGATCTAGAAACTCCTTCGTAGACGTCTAAAAGAGGCATTAACATTGGTCCAGTCATGTCTAGTTTTTTAAGTTTGTCCAAACAAGGAAGAATTGTGTCTATCATAGTTGACCTATCAAAGCTAGTGTGAACTGCACCAAGTGACTTAAGGCCTTGTTCACGCACAGAACTTGACTTGGTTTTGATGATTCCTTGTAAGAACCTAGGTAGCACCTGAGTTTTAAGGTAGGTTTTGTCTTGGATTTTGCTAAGCATTTCAGGAGTTTTTTTCATAAGGACTTCTTCTATCTGAGCAACTCCGCATTCGTAACCTCTGAAAACCATAGGCATAAGGTACTTTTTGGACTTTTCTTCCTCACAGTACTGCATAAGTAGGTCTATTTCACTCAGTACCAAGTAGAAACTTTGTGCGGGGATTTCTTTTGCCAGAGTTAGTTTTGAGATGCTAGGCCAAACTAGTTCTTGAAACTGGTCTTGCTTTAATTCGCATTGTTTAATTACTGTAAATAACGTAGGAAGTATATGCGGTGTTAAGCTTAGGTCTTTCATGTTTTGGACAATTGCTGGCAGGAGTCTTTTGAGCATTATGATTCTATCGAATTTCTCAATAATCGTAGACAGGCCTTTGAAAAAAGCCAGTCTCTGACTTTCTTGCTTTTCATTAAGGTGTTCTAGGTAGTAAATTGCTTTTACATAAGGAGTTTGGAACGCTTTGCAAACTGAAAGTTCGTGCAAACTAGCTCTTTGAGAGCTTTCGAAGTCAGTCATCCTTAACACTAACTCAGACAGTTGTGGCGGCAAGCAAGATACTGCTAAAGAAGGTGCGTGCTTCAGTGCCATACAGGCATTTCTATGTCCTTGCTTTGAGTACTCTTCTATGTTAAGTAGTTCTCCTGGCTGTCCAGATAAAGCTTTGTAAATTGTATAAATAGTGCAGCCTAACGAAAAAATATCAGAAGAACAGTCCCCAGCGTTAGAACCCACTACTTCAGGTGCACTAAAATGCAGCAAAGGAGCTTGAGTGCCTAAAGAAGCTTGGTAGCGCAAACTTTTAGCTGCTAGTACTATGTCTAGTTCTCCTAAGTAAGCTTTAGAGTCCTGGTTTAGGTTTTGCGCAAACATTAACCCAGATATTTTCCACTTCCCAGTTGTAGTTATGTAAACGTTTTCAGGACACAAAGAAAAGTGCACAATGCGGGCTTCTGAGTGGAGAAAAGACAAAGCTTGGATCAAGTCAAGGAGTCCTAGACGCACTTCAGTGTCACACAGAACTTCTGAAAGAAGTCTGGGGTTTCTGAGAAGGTCGCCTAAACAGTGCTGGAGGGGTTCTGTGGCAAAGGCAAGGGTTTTGTTGTCTTCTAGAAGAGGCTCAACTACTTGCAGGATGTTAGGGTGTCTCAACTTAGCAAGGTTCGTTGCTTCTGCTTTGAGAGTGTTCACAATGGCTTGTTTCTCGCGGTTTTGTGAAAGAGCTTTTTTGTCAAACATAAAAACACTTACTTCCGACTTGGAGCGGTCTTTGGTTTTAGCTCTGTGGATGCGCCAAGGCTGGCCAATCCCACCGAAAGAAATAGGGTCTTTTTGTATTTCGTACTTCTTTGCAAGTTGGCTTCCCATATTAATATCTATTACTCATATTGTTGAAGAAATATTTAACAAGTTAGCTAGATGCCGAACTTAATATACTAATAAATTGTACTCAAATGGGATATAGAGTGTGCTTTTCAGAACTTGACATTGGCTGGTGCTGCGCAGTGTACTTTTTAGCCCTAGTGTCATTAGTTATAGGAGTATTTACAGTAACTAAAAAGTAGGTTATTCTGATTAAAAGAAGAATCAGGGCAGAAGCAAGTTACTTCAGCAAAACTCTGAATGTTTTGTATCTCCAGCTAATTCAAACTTTGATGATGGTGACTCACTATCTGGTCCTTGGTGCAGAGTACAACGTGCTGTTCATGCTTATGAGCTACTTCCAATTAGTGCTGGAAACTATTGTTTTTTACTACTTTGCTTCGGAAACTGGGAAGTTGTTTGACTCCAGAATTTATAAAAACTATGCTAAGCCGCTAGTAGCAGCACACTTTGCTATTCTAACAGGGTTTGCTGTTTTCTTTGTGGTAGAAAACAACAAAACCCAGATTTACGACTGTACAAATCCTATTTGGCTGTATATGAGGAGCAGTGGACTCTTGTTAACACTTTGGTTTATCGTTTTAGGAATTATATTGCCTAAGAAACTCAAAAAACTGCAGACCATTGACTCTTTGATGGTAGATTTAGGAAGAACTAGGGAGTTGTGGTAAGATTTAAATAGGTTACTTATAATATGCATGTTCATAGCAAGTGTGCTGTCTTTTTTAGACGACCTTTATCAGTACGTAGACGGGAACAAAACATGCTACAGCTACTTTTCTCTAAATGAAGTTTTGGACATTTCGATATTCCTGGTAATAAGACTGATCAGTTACTACGTAATCATGGGACTCTGTTTGTACGTGTTTAGAGTAGAAAAAGAAGAAGCTGAAAAAGAAATCTTGCATTCTCCAAGTGAAGAACTTATTTCGTGGCTTTCTCCGCAACGGTCTCCGTGCTCACCCAGATCTGTAGGATCTTTTTCTTCTATTGATTCCTAAATTAAGTGTATTAAGTTATCAACTTACATGGTTTTGCCATTTTTAAGGATCTTCTGGTAGAACTCTTCAAGTGACTTCTCTTCTTGTCTTTTAAGGTCCTTTGCAATCATCAACTGGTTCTTTTTGGTGTTAGAAGCTTTTTCGTAGGACTCTTTAAGCCACTCTTCTAGGGACACTCTATCATCAGTGATAGGTCTTATTCCTAAGGTTTCTAGTTCGTACTTGATGTCTAGCAGCAGCTCTCCTTTTCTGAACTCAGGGTACATGCGAATCACTTCCATTTTTTGTCTTTCTTTGCCTTCAAGTTCATTCACGTCAAACCCCACTAAAGAAAGACAACTGTAAATACTTGCACGCAGATCTCTTTTCCTAACTACTTCTAGTTGCTTTTTGCGGATCACTGAAATCTCGCTTTGGTTCTCCCCAGCAAGCAAAGCTTCTCTTAGTCTTTCGAAGCCTTTGGTGGTTTTAGCTTCGTTGTAAGCAAGGGGACGCTCTGGGTTTTTTAGCACTCCTTCTTCTTCATATTCAACTCCAAGCCTCTTTTCTTCTTCTTCGTACAACTTCACCATCAGTTGTGAAGCATTCGACATGTTCTTGATCGAGTTCCAGCTAGTAAAGGCACTTTTAGCCCTTTGCACAGTAAGAACTTTGCACAAACAAGACACCACTAGTCTTCTGTGGATTTCAGGACACTCGTCTAAGTAGTCCAGAAGTGTGGAAACTCCTTCAATGTCTACAAAGTGGAGAACAGACCTTTTGTTTTGGAGGATTGCATGCCACAAACAGTCTAGAACTGCAAGTAGGTACTGATCTGGTTCTCCAGAAACTGTAGGAGGGATTTCTTTGATGTTGGACTTTATTATTTCTATCCAGCCTTTGCGCCTGATTTCTTTTTGGTTTTTCCTGCAGTCTTTGCAAGCATTTGAAACAATAGACAGAGCCAGTTCCCTCACAGACAAAGGGTAGTCCACATCTCCTTCTACTATGCCTAGCAAGTTGTCAAACAAGCCCTCTTCTGAAAGCTCTTCTTTGAACTCGCTGAACTGAGAAGCTATTTCTAGTACTTTTAAAGTGGCCAGCTTCATTTGGATGTCTTGATGCACATTCAAAAAGTGCACTAAGCAGTAGTTTCCGTTTTGCTGCTGGAAGTGGTCAGGAATGATTGAAAGGATGTGGTATATTATGTAAAGGGCGTGGGCTTGTATTTCTTTGAGTTGAGCTGACTGCCACCTCTGGATAGGTTGGTTCTTTTGGAAGGGGTCTAAGTAAATAAGCATAGAAGCTAAGTAGTTGCTGTTCATTATCACCTTAACAGCTTCTTCTTGTTGTGTAGAAATCAGCCTACTTACACAAGTCCAAAGTAACTTTTTGAACTCGAGGTCTTCAGGCTCCGAACCCCACATAGGCTTCACAGGAGTTTCAGAAGTCAGGTTAACTTCATCGTAAGAACTGTACTTAATGAGTTGTTCCAAAAAAGAAACTGGATTTTCTTCTTTTGACAAAAAGAAAGGGTGGGTGTGTGTGCTTGCTACTACTGTAGTTACCAGAATCATTAGTTCGTTCCTTAGTTTTCTGTCTGAGAGTTTGTAGCCCTCTGTGATCACTTTGTTGATTGTCGATTGCAGTGAAAGAATTAGTTCTTCCCTAGCAAGAGTCTCTATCGAGTCTTGCCCGGACTGCTCAAGAATGTTCCAAATGCACTCTATGCAAATGTTGACAAGTGGGTCTCTGAAGTTCGGAGTACTGCAAATCACCACTACTAAGTCTTTGAGTGCCCCCAGTTCTCCTATTTTCTGGGCTAAAGGAGCGTAAATAGAAATCGCTGATATCGCTTGGACTGAGTGAGCTGCTATCTCAGGGTCAGACACATTGTCGGCTAAAAGCTGCACAAAGGCCTCAGGAAGTGTAGTGTTGGCTAAAGCACGCAAGTACTTAGTTCCTTTTTTTCTGACTTGGACTCCCAATGGTTCTTCGATTTCTTCGGACACAGACGTTTTATTGAAGCTGGACACAGAACTTTTAGAGTGTTTGGCAGGAGACTTAGCAGAAACTTGGGTTTCTTTAGCTGCGAAAAAGGTCACGAAGTCACAAATTGTAAGAACTAAGTCTTTTTTGGACTCTTCTTTAAATTTGAGAATTGGAGTGAATTTTTCCAAAAACTGAGGAAGCAAAGGAACGTAGTTGTTTTCGTCACTTGACTTTTCTTTACGGAAGTCTAGTTTGCAGTGGTTGATCAGAGTTTGCAGAGCTTGGAAGTACTCTTGCTTTCCCTCTTCGATTCCTTTGATAAGTATTTCAACTAGATTCATTACTACCTCTAAGTCTTTGAAGTAAAACCCTTCAGAGTAAGGAGACTTGTCACTGCAAATCCGCCGAACCATAGCAGCGTGTCTGTCTATTCTTTCAGCAGTGTACTTAGAAGTTATAAGGGTTATGGCGTTCTCAAGTGTGACGTTACTTGCCATTTACTCAATATTAACTTTTTGAAACTTGAAACTTAGCCCATTCTGGCGTTCTTTTCGGTACTTAAAAGGGAAAAACCACATGCAAGGATTGTCTCCAAGGGCTTCTTGGAAGTTGTAGTACACTGAAAAGGCATAAGGACTTTCTCTATACTCTATTACTTTTTGCCTTCTTTTTTCACAGAACTCTATAGTGGTGTAGTTCTTAGCTATAAGCCAACTGTGGAATATAAAAAACCCCACTACTGATACCCCTAGCATTATCATTAGTGAGTAACACAAAGCAACTAAGAAGCAAGTCACTGTTGAACTATCTGGGTCGTCCAAGTTCACAATCACGGCTTCCCAAAAAGTCCCTATGAATATTGACAAAGCTATGCTGCCGTAAAAAAGAATCAAGTAGAAGTACTTATAGTTGAAGTAGCCTACACAGTTAGCAATCCAATTGCAGTGGTGGTCCATCTTCAAGTTGCACCTTTGGCACTGTTTGCAGTGGTGTGACCTGTCAGGCTTGCGCCGATTACAGCGAGGACATGCTCTGCTTGCTCCATCTTTGCGCTTTTCAAAGGTCTGAGGAGTAAGGTCAGAAGAGGACTCAGAAGCTTCATCGTAAGGGGCATCCCACTGCTGAGTCTGGGGAATTTGCCCTGGGTCTGTAAAGATAGCTTTGAACATACTGCATAGTAACCAAAACAAGCACCAAGAAACTAAAACTAAACACAAGTACCCCCTTGCTTTTGCAAAGCTTTTTTCAGAGGAACTTTGGTAAAAGTAAAGGTCTGGAGGGTTGGGCTCGTCGGTTATCAAAGGATAAACGTAAAAAATTATGTAAAGGGAGTAAACACCAATTACAAGGCTTAGTAAAATTGCTACAGGAAAGTATATAGCAGCGTATATACCAAGCAGTACTAACTTTTGGGAGGAGTTACCTTCTTTCCAAGGAGGCAGGTGGTTTTTAAGTTCTTTTTCTGTGTCTTTGAATGCTTGTGAATATGATAATGCACTTTTTGGAATAGCCATTATATTCGTTATTTAAGTTATGAGTTGTCTTGGGTTAACTGCTTAAGCTTTTCTTGGAGTTTTGCTTTTCTTTCTAGATTTTGAGAGTACAGTTCTTGTTCTTTGTTGAGTTTGTCTTCGGCTTCTTTTATAAGTGCAGAGTATTTTTGGGTTTCTTCACTTGTGGAATTCCTAAGTTCGTCAAGTTGTCTTTCAAGGGCATCTTTTTTCATGTAGTACTCAGTTAAGTCTTTTTGAAGTTCACTTAAAGTTTGGTTTTTTTGGTTAAGTAAGTTTTGGAGTTCTTGGTGCTCAGAAGCTTCTTCTTTTTGTTTGGACTCGTACTCAGTCAATATCTCGCTAAGTTGTTGTTTTTCTGTCAAGAGTTCATAGTACTTGACGTTGAGGTTGTGTCTTATGGACTTATAGTTGTTTTCTAAGTCCTCATTTTCTGCTACAAGTTGATTTATTTCTTCACTTAGGTTTTCAAGGTTGGTTTTAGGTTTTTTCTTTTGGACAAATTCTAAGAGACCAGGCTTTTCTGCTTCCTTTTTAGACTTGACTTCAAAGCTCCTCATTCGTTCGTTTAAAGTGTCTTCACTTTCATCCGGAATGTCGTCTTCTATGTCGCTGTTTTCTGAGTTAAAAGAAAAAGTGTGCTCGTTTGACATTATAATGTCAGACGAACTGCGTGAAGTTTTAAAAGACCAAACTAAGTTTAAGGAGTTAGCTCAGACTTCCTTCAACGAACTCCAAAACTCAGGGTACATCAGTCCTGAAGACGTTGAAAAAGCAACTCAGAACTTTGCTATGAGAATCAACATGGCTCCTCCAGGGGTTTCAGAAGTCCATGAAATTCTTGAACAACTCGAAATAGAAAAAGGCAAAAGTTTGTCTTTTGAGGACTACAGCAAAGTTGTTAAGCACTTAGTCCAGCAGTTCAAAGAAGAAGAAATTCCTATTGACAGCACTGAGTCACGAGTAAATAACGAAACAACTAACTTCGAAAACTATCTAGAAGAAACTGGAATTACTTATGCTTTTAAAGTTATTTTTGCTGAAATCATAACTAAAAAGATTGAACCTGGCGAAGTATTTTCGTACTCTGCTATGAGAATGAGACAAATAAAAAAAGAAATCCAACACTTGCTACCAAACAATAAACATTAATTTACAAGTCTTTAATCTTGGACTCAAGTAGTTGCTTGTCTTTAAGTAACATTCCAATTCTAGTCATTACTTCGTTTTTTGAAGGAGTAAACGAAGTTTTACTTTTGGAGTTGTAGGGCGAAGGTCTGTCAGGGCTTCTTCGACTGGGAGAAGTGATTCTTAAGTTTTTCACAGGGGAGTCATGGTTGTTTTCGTGGTATTGAGTAGCAGCTTTTCTTGAAGCTCGTTTTATTTGTTCAGGTGAAAGGGCGTACCTTTCGTTTTTTTCGAGTTTAGGAGTGTTTAGGAGGCCTAAAGTTTTTTCCCGGTAGTCCTTAGCTTTTTGACTCAATCCTTTTTCAATGTTGCTGAGTGTCTGTGAGTTCTTGGTTTCAATCGACTCAATTTGTTGTTTTAAAAGGTCGTTTTCGTGGTAAAGTGAGTTTACTTTTTCTTTGAGAGTGTTGTTTTCTTGGATTAGTGAGTTGATTTGGTAGGACTGTTCTGAGTTTTCTTGTTTAAGTCTTTCGTTTTCGTAACTTTGTTCTTCTAAGAGTTTGTTTAGGTATGCTTTTTCCGAAGCAGCTTGTTCAGAGTGGACAACTGAATAGTTGCTGTAGAGTTCTTCGTTTTCAGTTTTGAGTTTCAGTTTTTCTTGAGTTAAGTCTTTGTTGATTTTGGACACTTTTTGTTTTTCGTTTTTCAAGGAACTATTTTTTTGTTTGAGTTCAGTAACTTCGTTCAGTGCAGTTTGCAACTTGTACTCGCAATCTGCTAAAGCTTGTTCAAGTCTTTTTCCGTGCTTGTTTGCTATGTTTAAGTCTTGTTCCAGGTGGTATATTTCTTGGTTTTGTGAAAACCCGCCTTTCTGAATAGCTGTGTTTAGTTTTAAAATTTCACTTTCAAGTAAGTTGTTCCTTTGTTTAAGAACGTTTGAGGACTCAAGCATTTTTCTGAGTCTCTGGACTTCGTGTTTCAAGTAGGTGTTTTCTTCGTCAGTGCTGTAGCGTCTTTTATGCCTTACACTTGGTATTTCACTGCGACTAAAGTCTTCTGCTTTTTTAATGCGGTGTTCGGAGTGGTTGGACTTGCTTCTTTCTTGGGTTGGTCTGCTTGTTTTAAAAGAAGGGTCTAAGTCACTTCTGTGGAAAGACTCGTTTTTGCTTATAGAAGAAAGGTTCATTGTTTGTGAAAAGTCATTTTTAGCGTAGACGTCTCTGGCTAGGGCTATGCAAAAGTTGTCTCCACAAGAAAGAACTTTCACGTCTCTGCCACTTAAAGAATTCACTAGTACTGGGTACTTTCTAATTTCAGAGTCACCCAAACCTAGTTCTCCACTGCGGTTGTTTCCCCAAGAGTACACATTTGACTTAGTGTCAACAGCTACTCCAAAACTTCCTCCTAAACTCACAAACCTAATGGGCTCACTAAACCCCAGCATTTTGCTGGGTAAGTTAAACTCTCCAAAGGACCCCGTTCCCCACACATAGAGGTCTCCTCTGTCACTTAAAGCTGCACTAAAGTTTCCACAAGCTATTTGCTTTATAAACTTTCCTTCTAAGTAGTTTATCAGCACTGGACTACTTTGGCTCCTCCTGTTGCCTATTCCAAGTTGTCCAAAAGAGTTGCCTCCCATAGCATAGACTCTGCCTTTTCTAGTTAGCACTAAAGTGTGGAAAACTCCACAAGCCACGTTGCAGCACTCTTCTTCTATACTTATTATTGCTGGAATCAGTTGTGGAAAACGAACTCCAGTTCCGCACTGCCCAGCTTCAGTGGCTCCACAAGTGTAAAGAACTCCTTGTCCAACAACTCCACTATGCCTGCCACCGCAACCGATTTCTTCGGGAACAAACTCTTTTGGCAAGTTCATAAGCACTGGAGTGTACTCATCTTTAGTAGTTCCTGTTCCTAAAGCCCCAAACTCTCCACTTCCCCAGGAGTAAACACACGACTCAGTTAGAGCCAAAGTGTGGTGCATTCCACAGGCTATTTTAAGGACTCTTTGGTCCTTGAGAGTTTCAACTAAGTGGGGCGAAGAAGTGGAAGAAACACTTTGACTACCCAGTCCTAAACTTCCTTGAGCATTACTTCCAATGCAGTAGACGTGCCCGCTTTTTGACAAAATAGCTGAATGTTCATAACCGCACGCAACCTGCAGTATTTGTATGTTAAAACTGCAGAACCTAGGAAGGGAGTAGCACCCTGGCTTTTTGCAGCCTAGCCCTAGTTGTCCTTGTTGGTCTCCTCCCCAAACAAATACTTCTGTGTACCCTTTCATTTTAACGATTTTTTAATACGTTAATAGTTTTTCCCTCAGTTAACTTCTAAAATGACAACATGTCTGCTTAATGAAGATGATTTGCCCCTAAAAACCGAAATAGACCACTTGGAAGGCAATTGCTTTTGTTACTTGTGTAGTTGTGGGAAACACGCCTGTCCTTCAACTCCTAAACGAACTCCTTACAAACTTAAGGGCGCTTTTTCAACTAACTATAGGTCCAATTACTCCGGAAAAAACACTACACCTCCCAAACCCCTTCCTACAGGTGCTCAGTTGCCACCTACTAAAGGCCGCATGGACTTTGTGACTACTAAGGAGCAGGATTACGTAGCCCATAAACATTCGCCTGCCAAATCTAGGGCTGAAAAAAGAAAACCCAGTCCTAACTTCAAATTTATGTTTAATTCGAGCTACAATGAGAACTTTGTGGACTGGAAACCCCCAAAATTAGTTTTTACTAAGGAAGAAAGAAGCTACTTGCCTTCTCCAGTAAAGTTTAAGGCAAACTCAACTTACAACTCTGAGTTTTTCAAGCCAGCTCTTGCAGAAAGAGAGGCCAGACCTGAAGTTCTTCAAAGTAGTTTGGTTTTAGGTGCTAGGGACTTTACTATGCACGAAACTACCAACAGGTCTGACTACAAACCTATGAAAGCAGTGACTCTCCCCAAAAGTGTCAGGAAAACTTCAAACGAGCTATTTGCAAGCGAGTCTCCTAAAAACCACTTTAACTCTACTTACAGGTCTAGCTTCTTAAGTTTTTCGCCCAAAAGAAACATTCGAACTAAAAAGCAATACCTTAAGAATAAGTATAAAGGTTAACTCATATCGTAGACACTCCACTTCTTGTGCTGCCTGTTCATCAAACTAGTTCGGTTTTCTTGGAGAACTGCAAAGTCAACATCCTGAATCACTACTTGTGGGAGGTGAGTGGTTGAGTTAAGCACCTGGCCCCAAGGATTCACTAGCATTGAGTGGCCCCAAGAAAGGTACTCGCCTTCAGGGTCCCTTGCTTGTGAACAAGCTGCTACAAATATTTGGTTGTCCACTGCTCTTGCACGCAAAAGGACTTCCCAGTGCTTTTCACCGGTGACTACATTAAAGTTTCCAGGGTAAGCTAACAAGCCCACTTCTTCTGACTTTCCTAGAGTGTAAGCATACTCAGGCATTCTTAAATCATAACAAATTCCTACTCCGATTTTGCAGAACTCAGTGCTGAATATAGTAGCTTGTGAACCTGGACTTAAGATTTCGCTTTCGTAAAAGGTGATTTTTCCTGGAACGTTGATGTCAAACAGGTGGACCTTTCTGTGCTTTGTTTGGATTTCTCCATCCGGATTCAGACATATGCAAGTGTTGTAGTACTTTTGAGAGTCTATTTCGGGAATAGAGCCCCCAATTAAGTATATTTGGTGAGTGCGTGCCATGTTCTGCAGGAAAGATACAGTTGGAGAAGACTGGGAGTTCCCAGGAATTTCTTCTGCGTAGTTAGGGAAGTGCTTAGTGTGGTAAGGCGAGTTGAAGCACTCTGGAAGCATAACTACTTGTGCTCCCTTTGCAACAGCTTCTTCTATCATTTGCTGGGCTAGTTGCAAGTTTGCAGGTTTATCAGCCCCTGCAGCAAACTGGCAAAGACCAAGTCTGAAATTCCTAAGCATTTTTACTACTATAAGAACTAAAAAAGCTAATTGTGGAGTGCACGTCTCCTTGGCACTGAATAAGGACTTGTGCAACCTGGGCTTCTTCTAAACAACAGCAAGATAACCTTCTACAGATATCTACAAGTTTCTGAAAGTATTCTGCAATGTTGTAACAAAAGACTAGTCGCCTGAGATGTTGCATGTCAAACACCTTTCTTTCTTGGCCAGTGACTCTTACTTGGATTTGCGTGTAGTCCTCGAAAGTCTGCATTTGGGATATTTCTGGACTAGACTGGGTTGTTTTTAGTTTTTTACTAAGACTGAAAGGGCTTTTGGACTTTCTTTTAAGGCTAGTTTCTTTTTGGGGAGTGTATTCAGAAGCTGTAGAAGCATTTTCTTCCTGTTCAAAGTTCTGAGTTGGAGAAAGCAAGTTAGGCTCATTTGGGAACCTTAATTTCTCCAGAATAAAGTTCATGTTGTAGCGTTTAGGTAACACATACTTCCAGTGGTGAACTAAACTGTTGCTTGAGTGGTCTAGGCCTAATCCATTTGAAAGAGCAAATTCCCAGTAAGACCTACTAGAAGCCTGGCCTGGGTTGAACTTTACGTAGTCAATCATTTTTGACTCGTCTGCACTTGTGTAGAATTTGCGGGGTTTGGGGGCTTTGGTTTTCCCGCCAACCCAACTTTCAGGTTTAACTTCATAGTCTTTTAAGTTCTGTAGTCTGCCCGAAGCTACTGAGTCTTGAATGAATTTATAAGAGTACAAAGCATGCTTTTTTGCAACGCCAAATTTAAGTTTGAATCTGGGCAAGTAAGGGACGAGTTCAATACAATCCTGGGAGTACTTTTTGCACATGGTTCCGTGGTGCGTTAGTATTAGTTTCTGGACTGAAAGTTTTTCTTCGCATGTTTCCATAAAGAACTTCATAGACTTGCCTTCTTTGCAGAATATCTTTTTCATTATATTACTTAAATGATTACTCAAGCAACGAAAAAACTGAAGGACAATCTTCGTAAGTGAGGTGTCTGGCCAAGGCATCGTATTCATTCTGGGCTTCTCTGAGAGTTTTGCGCAAAAAAGCAGTGTGGGATTCTAGTTTAGAAACTTCACTTTGAGATTTAAAAATCTGGTGAGACAGAAAAGCTTCTTGGGAGGAGTCTGTTTGAGTCTTGTTTACTTGTGACTCTAAAAAGTCAAGGATGCTTTCTAGTTCATCCAGACTTTGAGTGTTTTCAGAGTTGACTTGGACTGCTTTGTCTGAAAAAGAATTAGACATTGTTGAAGCACTTAAGTTGCTTTTTTGCTTAAATTGGGGAATTGCTTGGTCGAGCATACTCCAAAGAACTTTATTTTCTTCTTTGGTGTCTTCAATTAACTGTTTGACTTTACTTTCTGAGTCTTTTAGGAGTTGTTTGAGTTCTTGGTTTTCTTTTTTGAGGACTTTTAATTTGTTGTTCAAGTAGGTTTCGCTCATTTTAATTAGAACAAAATTAAAAGTTAGAATTTAGTGATTACTAACTGAAGACAGGTACCCAAAGATCATCCCCGCTACAAAACACATAAGTATATGTAAAATACCAAACCCTCCGTCCTTGGTTTCTTCTGCGTGCTTCACCATTTCTTCTTTTCTTTTGAGGTCGTCTTGGATCCTTCTTAACTGGTTTTCTAAGTCGCCTTTTTCTGACTCTAGTTTATGGTTGAACTCGCCTAAGTCTTTAATTTGGCTTTTGATGTGCTCAGACTTCTGGTCAGTTTTCTGAGTTTCTGGTTCCACAGGTTCGGGCTGGGTTTTTTCCTGGACTTTGACGCCTAACTTAGCACTTTGAATTTTTTCATTGCTTAAGGAATTCCAGAAATCCATCACTTCTTGAGAAGTGGCTTTGGGACTTAAAGAAGTAGATGCTGCAAGCACTTTAAACCGGTGGTTGACTTCACCTGGGTGGTCTCCAAGAGGCTGCATAATTATGTTCAACTCTTTAGCTTCGTTGGAGCGCAGAATCCCTTGGTTAGGCCTCACCAAGTATGCCCGAGGAGCTGTGGTTTTGACTTTGAAAGCTACGTTCTCGCTGTGGATATTTTTAAGGTGCAAGATAGTGGTGGCAGTCGCGTTGGGAACAAACTCAAAGCAAAGATCTGTATTGGGGTCCATAACTAAGAGGGGGCTTTCGGGAGACTGCATATTATTAGATTATGCTGATTGTATAGGTTCTTGTTCTCTTGCTTTTTCCATCCTTAGTCTGCGGAACTTAAGTAGGCTTTTGTACTGCTGGTAGTTTGCTCGTTGGGACTTCAGTTCGATGTTCTTCTTTTTGCTAACCATAATCACTCCTTGGATGAAACCACAGCACAAAACACACCCTATAAAATTAAGTAAAAACACAGTTAGGATGCGTGTGTCATCTTCTTCAGAGTCATCCTTTGATTCATCTCTGCTGAGTTGTAAGAAGCCTCTAGATATGCTTTACCAAGTGCAGAACTGTAAACCCGCTCCAATTGGGAACTTTCTGATAAAGGCACCTGTTTGCCTTCTGAGTCGTGTAGGTGTTGAGTTTTCTGACTAACCACAGAAGTTACTAGTAAAAGCACAAAAGCTACTTTATGCATTTTTAAACGGATATTAAAGGTAACCGAGTATAATATTAAGTTTTAAGATGTTTTTTAATGCAACTAATTAGAAACCATTTGCAAGAGTTTCAATGTAAATAGAACTTTCTAGACATTAAGGATTATAATCATAAAAATGCCTCCCAAAAACAAGAAGAAGGAACAAGAAAAGCAACAGAAACGCGAAGAAGAAAAGAAGAAACAAAGAATCATCGAAGACAAAACATTTGGACTGAAAAACAAAAACAAATCCAAACAGGTCCAAAAATACATTAAAGGAGTTCAGCAACAAGTAGCCCAGCCCAACAAGTCCGAAAAAGCGATGATGGAACAACAGAACAAAGCTAGACAAGAAAGCGAAAAGAAAAAAGCTGACCAAGCCCTTCTGGCCTCCTTGTTCAAGACCGTGACGTCGATTCCTAAAGACACAGAGGACCCCAAAAGAGTAATTTGCTCGTACTACAAACAGGGCCTCTGTTCAAAAGGCAACAAGTGCAAGTTTTCACATGACCTCACAGCAGAACCCCTCAAGCAAGAAAAGCCAAACCTTTACAACGATCCCCGCCCCGTCAAAAACAACATTACTTGCAACTTCTTTTTAGAGGCAGTGGAGTCAAACAAGTACGGGTGGTTTTGGAAGTGTCCCAATGGAGACGACTGCATCTACAGACACTGCCTTCCTGAAGGCTACATCTTGAAAACCGAAGAAGAAAAGCGTCTAGAAGCCATGCCTGAAATAGAGGACGAAACTCCTTTTGAGTACACTTTAGACGAAGAAAGAACCAAAATAGGAACAGAAGGACCAAAAGTCACTTTTGACATGTTCATGAAGTGGCTTGCAGACCAAAAAGAAGCTAAAGCCCAAAAGGAAGAAAAGAAAGCTGGACTCAAAGGAATGAGTGGACGCGCCATGTTTACCTACGACCCTTCGTTGTTTAGGGACGACGATGCTGCTGTAGACGAGTACGGACGAGTTGAAGAAGAAGAAGCTAAACACGACCCCGAAGTCATTGAAGAAGCTACAGAAGAAGTAGTCCAGCCCCCTATGAAAGCACAACAAGACCCACAACCAGTTGAGGCTTAAGTAATTTAAAAATATATGAAAAGAAGCGACTCCTCGTCCAGTGAAGATGAAGTTTTCAACGTACTAAAAGAAATAGTTTCCACAAACAACAAAGCTCTAGCGCAGGTATTTGGAGATGTTTTTTTGCGCCAGCTAAACAACCAGAGCTACGCTGAAAGTTTCCATTCAAACTTAGTGCACCAGGAAGGACCAGTATTTAAAGGCTACCCTTCCGGGAATTTTCTAAAGCACCTTTCAAAGGTTTTGTGGTTATGGGCACAAGCAGGGTACTTCCCTGTATCTTTCAGCCCTGTGCACGGCTTCGAAACCGAAAGCACTAATAAAGAATTAGATTCTTTGTCGCAGTTTACTTCAATAGTGGTGGACTTTGTATCAAGGGTAAGTGAAGCAAGTGCAGCGTCCTTAGGAGAATCCGTTCTGCTTAGTTTGGGTGTGAGAGGAGTGCTGACTTGTCTGGGGATAAGGAGGACTCAAGGCAGTGTTAATTCTTACTTGCCTCCGACAAGGGAAGCTTTAGTGCGTGCCTTCAAGCAAAGACACACCAAAGAAGAAAGCAAAAACTCTACTTTAACTGTGGGTGCACGTGCCTTAACTAAGCACTGCCACAGAAGTTCTGAGGGCTTTTGGGGCAAAAGCAAAGGCTCTGAAGACGAAAAAAATGCCCTGGCCGAAAACATATTGGAAAGACTGCTTAACGAGTGCGTATGGATTAATGTGCACTGCCTGCCTAGCGAAGAGCCAGTAGTTGAAGTGCGGGTTTCAGAGGGGTACGGAGCCAGGTGGTTCATTAAGAAGCAAAACGGGTTCAGAGGGTTTTTGGAACCTATGATGGAGGGAGGCCACGACAGAGGTTGGAGGCATTAATTGTAATAATTCTATTTTGCAAATACTAAAATGGAAGAAGTAAAGAAGTTCGTGGGTTCAGAAACTGACAGAGCAACTCTCCAGGAAACTGAAGACCTCAACCGAGACAACTGGAATCTAAGAAGAATCATTAGTACTAAAAAAAAGATTGAAAGGAGAGTAAGTTCTTATGATCCCTCCTATGCCGATCCAACTTTAAGTGTGCCTGGCGGAGATACTTACCTTCCCTCTAAGTCCCCTAAGCCTTACGAAGTTTCGCCTAGTGTGCCTTTTTCTACTGACTATATGGCCAGAGAAGCTGAGAAAACAAAGTTCATTATCAGAATCTCACGTCCTTTTAGAATAAGATGGGACTTGTGTGTGATGCTGATGGCTGCTTGGAACTGCTTTTTGACTCCTTATACAATAGCTTACAGAGACTTTTTTTCAGAAAACAACTTTATAACCATAGTAAACGGACTGATTGACGTAGTTTTTTTTATAGACTTAGTTCTGAACTTTAAGACCTCCTTTTACATGGAGTCAACAGGAGACGAAGTGCTAGACAGCAAAACCATAGCTAAGAACTACTTGATGGGCCAGTTCTGGATAGACTTTTTAGCTTGCATTCCTACTGACCTGATCATTGTATTTTACGGAGAAACTAACGAAATAGAAGCAACTACTTTGCTTTACTTGTTTGGGTTGCTGAAACTTTACAGAATTTCAAGACTCAACAGGATCATCAACTACATGCGTGCGAGAAATGACGTGAAGTTAGTACTTAGGATTTCTCAGCTGTTTTTCTTTTTGATCATGTACATACACCTAGTTTCTTGTGCTTGGTGGATCATTATTTCTTACGACGAAGACTGGCTGACTCCTAACAGCACCTACGAAGACATTTTTGAGCAAGAAAACGGAGATAAGTACTGGGTTTCTTTTTACATTTCAGTAATCATGCTTTGTGGAGGAGAGATTCTGCCTAGGAACGGACTGCAAGCTTGCTTTGCTGGGTTCTTGATTCTAATAGGAGCGATGATCAACGCAGTAATGTTTGGCAACATGGCAGTGCTCATGGACAACTTAAACATGCGCCAAACTAAGTTCCAGGAACAACAGAACTCAGCAAACACAGCCATGAAAAACATGAAGATTTCAGAGGAACTGCAGCAAAAAATATCAGACTACCTGATATACACAGAGGCCACCATGGCAAGCCAAAGGGACTTTGAAACCCTGTACTCCCTGATATCGCCTTCATTGTACAACAAAGTGCTTCACTGTTTGTTTGAAGCTATTCTTAAGCAAAACCCCGTTCTTAAAAAAGACAAACGCATGGCCGAGTTCATACTTCCCAAACTCAAGCCTCATTTCTGCAAACCAGAAGAAGTTTTGGTTGTGCAAGGCGAAGACTGCGAAAACAAGTGCATGTACTTTATTGCAAGGGGCGACTGCCAAGTGACTGTGCGTGACGAAAGAAAAAGGACCAAGCAAATAGGCATACTAGGCCCAGGAAGTCACTTTGGAGAAGTAGCTTTGTTAGTTGGAGGACACAGAACAGCCACAGTGGTTGCTAAGAACTACTGCACACTTGCTATTTTGGACAAAGAAAACTTCACCCAACTAGTGAAGAAGTTCCCTATGTGCAACGAAATCTTTAAAGAAGGAATGTACAACTACAGTGACAGGTACAAAAGGTTTTTGCTTAGGATGATAAAGCGCGTGNCTTTTTTGAACGAGCTGAACCACAAAACTGAACAAGAACTAGTTTACGGACTCAAGGTAAGGAACTTTGGAGCTGGAGAGTACATAGTTAAGCCTGGAGACGTTCCTAACGAAATCTACTTTTTAGCTGACGGGAAAATAGAGGTTTCTATTACTCTGAACGACAAAGATTTAGAAACCCGCAAAAACACTTTTTACCTGCAAGGAACTCAAGTAATCAGAGCTGACTCAGAAGAAAAAATAAGTCTGAAAAAGCACACTGAACTCTACCCGCTTTTTGGGAACGCAGGCACTATGGGAGCACTCCACAGCACCGAGCTAAACTTTAGTTCCAAAATGAACAGTGGACTTATTGGCAGTCACTGTGTGGAGTTAGTGCTTAAAAAACTCAACCCAGGTTCGGTGTTAGGTTTGTTTTCTACTATCATTAGTGAAAAGTACATATTCCAAGCAAAAACACTTAAAGACTGCACTTTGTACTGCCTCAGCAAGAACTGCATAAACAGACTGAGGAAGTCCAGCAAAGACCTAAACGTAAACTTGTCTAACTACGAGCACTGGTCCAAACTCAACACTCCTTATGTAGACGACTTTGTGTTTGCGTATGACTCCAAGCCTTCCAAAGTTTTCAACCTGAATGAAAACAGAGGAAGGGACCGGTTCAAAGGGGCCATACTTAGAGTTGTTAAAGAAAACAGAGAAAAAAAGATCTTAAACACTCCTTTAATAGCCCTTATGATGAAAAACTTCAAACAACTCAAAACTGAAAAAAACTACAAGTCCACTTCTGCGGCTGGGAAAATACTAAACGCAGCTTTCAACCCCAACATCAGACAAAAGATCATGAAGCAAAACTCAGATGAAATCACTCAAGAAACCATGAACAACATCGAGCACACCTTGCTCAAGAACTCCCAAGCACTTAACCAGCTTTCAGCTAAGCTTGCTTCAGTCACTAAACATATCAAAAACAAAGGAAAAGCTAAACTGCCTAAACTTAAAATCAACAAACAAACCCAGACTGCTGAACAAGACACCAAAGAAGAACTAGACCCCAAGTACAAAACTTCTACTTTTACTATGCATAGAGGTCTTAATCGTTAATTACATTTAACTGCTGTTTCCAGAGTTCCCAGTACTCTCCTTTGTGGCTTATTAATTCTTGGTGAGTTCCCCGCTCTACTATTTTCCCGTCCTTAAGCACAAGAATTAAGTCAGCATGCATTATTGTTGCAAGTCTATGCGCTATCATGAAGGTGGTTCTGTTTCTGCTAGCAGTTTTCATTGCTCCCAGGATTTGTTCTTCTGTAGAACTGTCTAAAGAAGAAGTGGCTTCGTCAAAGCAAAGTATTTTGGGCTTTTTAAGGATGGCTCTAGCAATAGCTACTCTTTGTTTTTCTCCTCCACTGAGTTTCATTCCTCTTTCGCCTACTTTAGTTTCGAGACTTTCAGGGAGTTTTTCAGTCAGTCTTTCTAGTTGAGCCTGCTGCACTGCCCACTCAGCCATTCTGCGGGTTTCTTTGTAGGTTGTTTTTTCGTTGTTGAAAGCCACGCCTCCGTAAGTAACGTTATACAGAAGCGATTCGTTAAAAAGACTGCAGTCTTGAGGTACAATTCCTATTTGCTTTCTAAGACTTTCTTTAGTGAGGTCTTTTAATTCGTGGGAGTCAATAGTAATGCTTCCAGAAGTAACTTCGTAAAACCTGTAAAGTAACTTCATCAAAGTGGACTTTCCACTTCCAGTTTTGCCAACAATTCCTACTGTTTTTCCAGGTTCCACCTTAAAGCTGATTCCTTTCAAAACAGGCACTTCAGGCAAGTAACTAAAGCGCACATCCTTAAACTCGATTTCCCCTTTGCAATGCAGAAGCTTTTTGGCAAAAGGCTGGTCTCGAATTTCTTCTTTTTGAGAAAGTAAGTCAAAAACTCCTTCCATGTCAGTGAAGGACTGCTTTATGGAGCGGTAATAAGACCCAAGGTTGTTCAAAGGTGAGTAAATTTGTTGTATAAAAGTAAGCATAAGCACAAAGTCGCCAACCTGTCTTTCTCCGTTAGCTATTTCTAAACTCACTAAAAGCAAGCAGAAAAAGAACCCTACTCGAATGCAGAACTCCTGCCCAATATTTAAAAACGCCAAGGAACTCTGCATCCTAATTGAAGCTTTTTTGTAGTCTTGGAACGAATCAAAGTACCTTTTGCTTTCGTGGAACTCAGCGTTGAAGTATTTTACAGTCTCAAAGTTAATCAAAGCGTCAGTGGCAAGTTGTGTGTAGCGGTTGTCACTTTCATTAAGTTGTCTTTGAATTCTGGACCTCCACTCAGTAGTGACGAACGTAAAAACAACATACATCACTACGGAAGTCAAAATGATAGCTGAAAAGTACCAAGCATACTGATTTAACAAATATACAGATATCAACAGCAACTGCAGTATTACAGGAAGCAGCGAAAACAAACAGGTTTTCAAAACCTGAGAAAAAGAAGAAGCGCCTCTCTGCAAACACCGAAGCACCGTTCCAACTTTTTTAGACAGGTGGTACTTCATCCCTAAACTCAAAACATGGTCGAACACTTGGGACGCAAGCTTGGCCTGGACTTTGGCCTCTACTGGGGCAAAGCTGAGCTTCTTGGCGTTGTTGCACGTCTGGGATAAGAACCTTTTTAGAACTTACAAAAGGAAAACGTAGAACGAAATCAGAAAGAAGTCAGGGGATGCTGAAAGCGAGTCCACAGCCGACTTGAGGATGATGGTTGAGTACAGTTTGACCAAGCTAGCACTAATTAGTAGAACGAAGGACACCAACATTAGCATTTTGTCAAGGGAATTGGTATGCTGCCAAGCATACGGGAAAAAGAACTTTAGAAATTTCCAAGAGGATAGTTCGCCCTTTTTAACAGAATTCATAATTATAATTATCAGAAATCATGAAATCCTTTGAACAGTTAGCTTTGTAGTAACTTTATAATAAAACTGGTTTTAAGTTTGGTACTGTTTGAATTAGCAATGAATTAGGAATGGAAACTTTTAAACGGTAATTATTATTCACTATGAAAGAATTGACTGCAACCCACTCATTCAGGAAAAGGTTTAATAGTTCATGATTCTCCAAGCATATAATCTTAAATTAATGCAGCAAGAATTCAAAAACANTCGTCAATCCAAGCACCCGTCAGAACTCAGTTCCCGGTTTTACTTAGGCAAAACCATAGGGACAGGCCGCTTTGGCTCTGTTAGACTGGCAACTAGGAAATCCAAAAAATACGCTGTAAAAACTCTCCGAAAGACTTCGCGAACTCCCACCCAAGAAGTAACTATACTTCGAAGCCTAGACCACCCTAACATAGTTAAGCTCTACGAAGTAATTGAGGACTCTGAAAATCTGCACCTAGTTCTGGAGTACTGTTCGGGCGGAGAACTCGGGGAGTACATTCTGTCCAAAGGAAGGGTTTCGGAAGAGGAAGCAAGGCAGCTCATCAAAGAAGTGCTGCTTGCTGTAAACCACATACATAACTGCGGGGTTATCCACCGAGACATCAAGCCTGAAAACTTCCTGCTTGAAGGAGACTTGAAGTTAACTGACTTCGGCTTGTCTGCAGTTGCCAAGGAAATGAGTGAAGTAGTTGGGAGTCCTTATTACATTGCACCTGAGGTTTTGAAGGGGAAGTACGATAAGAAGTGCGACTTATGGAGTTTAGGAGTTATGCTATACATAATGCTCTGTGGACAGTTTCCATTTTATGGAGACACTAATAAAGAAGTGTTTAAGAAAGTTCTTAAAGGCCGTGTCCAGTTCAAAGAAAAACCTTGGAAGTCCGTTTCCTCAAACGCCAAAAGCCTTATAAGGAAGTTACTTGAAGTCGACCCTGCTAAAAGGTACTCCGCCAAAAAAGCTTTAGCTAATAAGTGGTTTGGGTCCTTTCCAAAGCCCTATATACCTCAGTGTGCTATTTTTTCTTTGCAAAGTTTCATAAACTTTTCATTGCTCAAGAAAAAGACGATTACTTTACTTGTCAAACACCTCAACACAAAAAGCATCAAGGAACTCAAAAACATCTACCTTTCTGTTAACACTTCCCACTCAGGATTGATTACTTTCAGCGAACTGCAGAGTGCATTGCAGTGTTCTTCTTTGACTAACTCCCAATTATACAGCATCTTAAAAGGGCTAACGTGCGAAGGCAGTTTGAAATTCAGCAGTTTCGTAGCAGGAATTCTGGGGTGTGCAGTGCTACGCAGAGAGTGGCTCTGGGAGTGGTTCGAGGTGCTTGAAAACGGAAAAGGAGTTATAACTGACGAAAGTGTCCAAGAAGCCTTTAGAAGGCAAGGAGAAGACATTAGTCTCTCAGAAGCCTCTCAAATTGTTGAGGAGCTGAACCCTTGCTTCCCTTATTCTTTTACCTTTTCTGAGTTCAAGAATTGTTTTTTCCCCAAAAGAAGGAGCTTATCTAGTAAGTGAGTCGGTTAATTCTTTAAATTTAAAATGCAAAATTTGAAGAGGAAGCTAGATGCTGACACTATTTCTTCGGCTGCCAAAAAGATAAAACTGAAGTCTGGTTCCAAACCAACGAGCTTCGCATCCAACCAACGCAAACCTCTACAAGCCTTATCCGGAAACTCACACTATCCCATTCACACTGCAGCGCGTTCCCGAAAGCATCACTGTGAAAAGGAAAACACAGCTCCTTTTAACTTCAAGGCCAGGCCTATGCCTCAGTACCCCCCGCCTCTCGCCCAAACCTCAAATCCTTCGTTCACAGTGCCTTTTTCGCCCCTTTTTAGGTCCAAATCAAGGGCTAAACAGCGGGCTGAGTTCGATAGGAAAGTTATGGAAGCCCAGGCCTTAGCTGAAGCTGAAAAACTCAAAAGTGAAGCTATGGCTCAAGAACTCGAAGCAAAAGAAATACAGGACTACAGAAAAACTTTAGTGTTCAAAGCAAGGCCTATGCCTGAGTACAGAGAGTGCATTCCCCCCAAAACTGAAAGACCTTTGACGCTTCCGGTGCCTGTAAAGTTCTTAACTGAACAAAGGGCCCAGGTGAAAAGTTTGAAAAACTTGTGTAAAAATAACTCTGTATAATACACACTTGACATAGTTTTGGTAGTTAAGTTTATGATTGCTAGGTTTTTTGCTTTTTGCCAATTTGGTTCTTGTCTTTTTTGGAGTTCCTTGGTCGCTTTTTGCCTTTATCGAACAGTTCCGATAAAAACATCTCAAAGTCCTTAGCTTCTTCCGAGTTTTCTTGGAGGTCTTTTAAAAGGGGGCCTTCTTCTTGAGACGTATTAAATAAGTCGTAATTAAACCGTTTTTCATCGTCAGAAAGAACTGAGTAAGCTTCATTAATTTTTTGAAATTCTTTGCCTGAGTCTTTATTTTTGTCAGGGTGGTATTTCATAGCTAACTTGAAGTAAGACTTTCTTATTTCATTGTAACTCGAGTTCCTTTTGACCTCTAAAACTTTGTATAAATCATCCTCACTTTCTGACATTATAAATTTAGGATCTAGATTATTCGAATATTCTATTAGTAGCTTGTCCTGTTGTAGGCCTCAGTAATTAGTCCCCTTGAATAGACTTGTCTTTAAGCTAGGTTATACTTAAGAAATATGCTTTTTAAGGTGTGAAATCCGGTACTTGAGTTTTTGGTTTTCTTCCCTAAGGGCAGAAAGTTCGTTTTGGACTTCTTGTGAAACTGGACCTGAGTTACTACTTGCCAGGTCTTGCTGCAAAGCATCCCGCAACTCATATAATTCTTTTAAGATTTCTTGTTGGGTTTCCCTTACAGTGTCCCTTGCTCCTTCTCCAAAAACGTACTCTAACTTCCTTACCCTTTCTTCGAGTGACTTGGGATCTTCCATTTTATAAGCTCGCTTTAGGAACCTTTTGAGAAACATCATTAATTACTAGTCATTATAGTCAATTATGCCTCCTTCAGAAATAGCGTAAGCTGCTTCTGACTCAGGAAGGCTTGGAGAGTCGTAAACTTTCATAATTCTGCTTTCACCTCTGCCTTTCCTCAAGTAGAGTCTTGTTTGTGAGGCATGTGCCATTATATGCCCCCCTATGGGCTTCTTTGCGTCTGCTTGGAACATAGCAGCCCCGTCTACTTGAGCCACTACTTGGTTAGTTATAACTACAGCTACTCCGAACTCGTCAGCTAGTCTCTGCAAGTACCTTAAAAACTTACCCAAGTGGTTTTGCCTTGCGGCTAACTCCCCACGTCCTTGGTAGTCTGTTCTGTACAGACAAGTAGCTGAGTCCACTATAAGCAACCCAAACCTTCCCTCTGCCATAAGTGCTGAAGCATGCATTAAAAGCTGGATTTGCTGGTCAGAGTTGTAAGGACGCCCACAAATAATGTTGTCTAGACAAGCTTGGGGGTCCAGCCCAAACCTCTGAGCCACTGCCGTGATTCTTTCAGGACGGAAGGTGCCTTCTGTGTCGATGTAAATCACTTTAGCAGCAGCTCCTCCCATTTCAAAGGGAAGTTGAGTGGTCACAGCTAGAGTGTGGCAAATCTGTGTTTTGCCAGTGCGGAACTCCCCAAATAGTTCAGTAATAGAACCTGTTTCAATGCCGCCTCCAAGGAGTTTGTCTACTTCTTTGGAACCTGAACTTAAATATACTATATTTTTCCTAGCTTCATTGTAGTCAGAAGCGGTCATGAAGCCTAACTGCATGTAACTTCTGGCAACTTCCAATAACTTATCAGCTTTGGCTTCAGAAATTCCTTTTATTGTAATCAGGAACTTCTTAGTCATCATGTTGAGACTTTCCACAGTGCAAATGCCAGCTTCTTTTAGTTTTGAAATGTCATTTTGGTTGATTCCTTTTTCTTTGAGCCTTTCTATCTGTGTGGCTTGGTTTCCGTAGGAGACGTTTTCTTTGTCGCATTCGCGCTCTACTTGCATATTTAAATTTAAACTTCTAAATGGGGACCTTCAGAATTATTGAAAAAGGGCGCCAATATTTGCGGAGTTATTGTGGAGATGTCATCTGGACTCCAAGGCATAGGGGACTTTGACTTGTATAGAAGTTTGTGGTTTACTGCTATTGAAAAGTTGTAGCTTCTGTGAATTATTAACTGGCACAACAGGTCGTACCCCTTGCAGAGAGCTTCTTCAAAGGTAAGTTTGCTAAAGTTAAAAAAGGCTTTTGTAGTCATTCTCAAAGACAAAGGACACAAAGGTTTCAAAAGCATAAGGGTTTGTTTGGAAAAATCAGTGCTTCTGCTGGCAAGTCTTTGATAAATGTCTTGCAAAGAAGTGTAGTTTCCAAAAACTTCTTTTATTTCAGACATTGCAGGTTCTAAGGATGACTGACTAACTGAAGGAACTGTGCAAAGTTTGTCTAAAACTACACTTAAAGAATGCCCGCCTTTAATGCTGGTTACAGCTCTGTTCACCACTTCGTCATTCATAAAGTGTGTTGCAAATCCGTACAAGTACAAGTCAGCCCCTTTGAGAGTAGCTCCAGAAAGGGCTAAGTAAAGGCCTAGGGGCTGGTTAGAGTGAGTGCTTAAAAAGTACAAAGCACTTGGATCAGGAATCAGACCTAAAGAATTCTCAGGCAGTTGAACCACTGTAGAAGGAGTGGCTACCCTTAAATTGCACGAGAGCGCTAGTCCAAGTCCTGAGCCCATGACTGAGCCCTGCATAAAGCACAAACTGTTTTGGCGGCACTTAAGTAAATGCCAAGACTGGAACTTGTAAGCTAGGTAGTCAGAAATGCTTCTAGGCGAATAAAAGATTCCTACATAGTCGTCCCCTGCACTAAGTACTTTTTTCTCGCCTGAAAGCATTAAAAGCTGAGGGGATTCCTTAGTTTGAGTAAGGATCTTTTTTAAGCCTTCAAGTATTTCTAGGTTAAATGTGTTCAAACTAGCTTCTCTTGCTATTACAATTTCGTGGTAAGAATCAGTTAATTCTAGTTTGAGCATAGGAGTGATGTACTTTTCTACAGGCTGGGACTTTTCTTGATAGTACCAGTGGAAGAACTGCTGTCGATGCATCATGTCGGTGAAACCTGTGTCTTTGCAAGCCTGCCTGAACTCTTGTGACTGCAGAAGTTCTAAAAAGTGAAGGCACTGTGGAAAGCTAAGTAGTTGTTACATAAGGAACTTAGAGTACTCAGGGGACTTCCAGTACTTAAGGTATTCTAAGTAAGCAATGAACTTAGGGTCGTCAAAGTAACCTGTAAGTGCAAGGTCTAGGTAAGTCTTACAGTTCAAGTACCCCATGTGACACAAGCACTGAATAAACTCTAGTTCCATTTGGAATCTTAGAAATTCGGTTTGCTCTTGCATTTAATATGGAAAGTCCCCCTAAGTGCACTTTTTGCTTGGCCTTTCGACAGTGGTTCTTCACTTGCGGAGGAATATACTTTGGAGTCAGGTACTTTAAAATGAGGCCTTACTCTTCTTGGAAGTCACACAGCTTAGCTTTAGTTTCTCCTTTAGTATTTTTTGGGGTTGCCTACACACAGTATAAAGCTAAGCTTGAAGCAAGACGTGAACAACTACGGCTTAAACTTAGTAACTAACTACTTACTGATTTTATTAAAAGCTGCCAAAGCTGAGTTCCTTGAAGCTTGAATGTCCACTAGTAGTCGAGGGTAAGTTTCGCCTAACTTAACTCCAGCTTCTCTTAGCACAGAAACTGGTGCTTCCCAAGGACAAGCTAAGTACTTGTTAGGTAAGTCTTTGAGTTCTGGAACGTACCTTCTTATGTAGTTTCCTTCAGGGTCAAACTTCTGACCTTGCAAAACCGGGTTGAAAATTCTATAGTAGGGAGCAGCGTCAGCTCCACAACCTGCCACCCATTGCCATCCAGCACTGTTACTTGCTAAGTCTGCGTCAACTAAGCAGTCCCAAAACCACTGTTCTCCGTGCCACCAGTGGACCATCATGTTTTTAGTCAAAAAGGAAGCTGTGATCATGCGAGTGCGGTTGTGCATATACCCGGTTTCCCAGAGTTCACGCATGCCTGCATCCACTATAGGGCATCCAGTTTGTCCTTTGCACCAGCGTTTGAACTTGTCACCTGGGTCTTTCCAAGGAAAGTTGTTAAACCGAGTGTTCATGTTTTGGTCAGGCAAATCGGGGTAATGATAAAGCTGATAGTAAGAAAACTCACGCCAGCCTAGTTCACTTAAGTAGTGGTCTACGTTTTTATTGCTGCCTTGTGCTTTTACCACGTACCACACTTGGTTAGGAGAAATCTGCCCGAAGTGCAAGTAGGGAGATAACTTGGAAACCTTTTCGTCAGCTGGAAAGTCCCTTCCTTTCTTGTAGTCATACAATCCGCTCTTCAAAAAGCCATTGAGTCTTTCCTGGGCACCTTCTTCTCCAAACTTCCAGTAATTTTCAAGTTTAAGGTCCCATCTTGTGCTAGGGAGCAGTTCTAAGTCTTCTATGCTCATTGAAGGTCCTAAGTCCTCAGCTAACTCAAGGTTCTCTGGAACAGAAAGAGGATTTCTTGGTTCAGGAGCAGACAAACACCCTTTGCGGTAAAAGTGCGTGAAAACTTTGTAAGGAGTCCCATCAGGCTTATTGATGTCTTTAGGTTCCCACAACAAACTTCCGTTGAAGCTAGCAGTAGTAATTCCTAAAGACTTTAACTCACTTTCAATTTGGGTGTCTCGCTGAACGCGCCAAGGTTCATAGCACCTGTTCCAGTACACTGCCTGGATTGAAAAGTTCTGGACGAGTTCTACTAAAATCTTCTTTGCATCGCCTTTTGCTACAACTAAACTTCCATTCAAGTCATTTTGCAAGGCAATCAAGCTATGGTGCAACCACCAGCGACTGGCACCTCCCATAGCATGTTCGCCTGCATTAACATCGTCTAGTATGTAAAGAGGCAGTACTTTTCCTCTAGATGCTGCAGCATTCAAAGCGGGATTATCACTAAGTCGCAAGTCTTGGCGGAACCAATGCACTACCAAAGGTTGCTTCATGCGCTTCATATTTCAGTAATTACAGCTTTCTATTAGAACTATTAGAATTAGCTTGGGCTATTGAGTGCCCTTTTATAATTAAGGCCCTTATGGCTTAATGGCCATAAGTAGTTTCTTGTAGTTGGTTCGAACTGGGAATTGAATTTATTTGGAAGAATAAGTTACTTTAGTGCGGAATCTACGCATATGTTGTTAGTATTTGTGCTGGTTTTTTGGTCAATGTTCTGAGTTTGAGAACCACACTACCTGTAAAAAATTAAATCTTCTATAAGCATTAGACTAAAAACCTTCTAACACAACTCAATACTCTGTTTTGAGGTATCTTGAAAATTTTTACCAACTTTTTGAATATTTCCAATCTAAACAACTATTTTCGAATGGATGAGTAATGCCGAAAAAGAACTGCATTTCAGTGTTAGATAACCCTAAGCCTTTAGAGATAAAGCCTCGAAAAACCAATATTCAAGGATTCCATGCTTGTTGAGAAAAATAATGTGGAGTCTACTCTTAATAGCATTAGCAGAAGCAGGTGGAGAATGCACTCGTTACAGCTGCCATGGCGAAGGAATCGACTATGGGAACGTTTGTGTAAACAAAAACATTACCCAGAATGCTGTTTTAATGCAGGTCTGTCAGACCACTACAGATCCACATTGCATCGTGGGTCCTGAAATAACTCAAAACTCCACGTGCGGACCAGAGCCCAGACCTGTT
>PR_CR_10_Liq_1_inCRDRAFT_1000095_pt1 | contig 46704 bp, 31 predicted proteins | sample PRCRCaboRojoPR_3_FD_10241 | JGI IMG/M metagenome (IMG submission 10241) | reverse complement strand
AAAGGTTGCTTGGGTTCCACTCCTACATGGCTGGGTTTGAGTTCTTAGGACTGTCCTTTGCAATTGACCCATCAAACAACCTAGGTTTAGTTTCTATTGGGATTTTGACGTTTAGTTTCCTCTTGAGTGCACTGGGCTCCATGATTTCGTTTATAGCTATAGAGTACTTCACAGGAGTCAAGTACGAAGCAGAACAAATGATAATTACGGGGATACTTAAGTACTGGTGGTTTTTTTACGTTTCTGATATTGCAGCTTTCTTCTCCACAGTAGGGTTCATAGGAGCTGTTAATGTGCTAGTTCACGTGAACCTACCTGACTGGGCGAGTTATTCCTTCAATGTTGCTTCTGGAATTGCTCTGCCTATTCTAGGACTTTGTTTTAAAAGGATTATAATCAACAAGCAACTCTATGGAGGAGGCAGAGACATATTTAAGGTCCAGGACTCCAAAAAGATTGCTTTTAACCATTAGAAATTATTAGTAAAGATGGGTTGTTGTGACTCAAAAGAAACGCCACACGAGAAATCCGATTCAGCTATTCGTCCAGGGTTGTTTGTAACCACCAAAAAAGGACCCTTGATAAACTTCTACGATATAGACAAGCAACTAGGCGAAGGGGGATTTGGAAAGGTCTTCTTGGTCAAAGACAAGCGGACCAAATTAGCCAGGGCAGTCAAAGAACTTAAGAAGTCCGTAATTGAACTGGAAGACTCAGAAGCTATTCTCAAAGAAATAGAGATTTTAAAGTCGCTGGATCACCCCAACATCATGAAAGTCTACGAAGTCATTGAAAGTCCTAAGCACTACTACATAGTATCAGAGTACCTCAGTGGAGGCGAAGTGTTTGAAAGGATTGCTGAACAAAAAACCCTAAGCGAAAATCTAGCAGCCAGGATCCTCAAGGACTGCATGAATGCTGTCAGTTACTTGCATGCCAATGGAGTTGTGCACAGAGACCTCAAGCCTGAAAACTTAATGTTTTCCAACAAAGACGAGAACTCGCCCGTCAAAATAATTGACTTCGGGATTTCTTTGAAAGCCACCAAAAACGAAAAGCTCACTCAGAAAATAGGGACACTGTATTTCTTGGCTCCAGAAGTAGTTAGGGGCCAGTACGACTACAGGTGCGACATTTGGAGTTGCGGAGTGATTTTGTACATCCTTTTGTCAGGAAGACCTCCTTTTTACGGCAAAAACCAAAAAGCCATCATGTCAAGCATCGTCCAGGACGACCTTAAGTTTGACCCAGAAGAATGGACAAACATCTCCCAAGAGGCCAAAGACCTAGTAACTGGCATGCTTCGCAAAGACCCTAAGAAAAGAATTACTGTGAGCAATGTGCTAAACCACCCCTGGATAGCCTCTAATGCATCCGAAGAAGCTCCAGAGAAGCCTATAGTTACCCAGTCCTTAAACAACCTAAGCAAGTTCAGAGCTCAAAGTAAACTAGAAAAGTCTATTCTAACTTTTATTTCTTCGCAAGTTGTGTCTAACGAAGAAAAAGAACACCTGTCTAGGATTTTCAAGTCTTTAGACGAAAACAAAGACGGCAAGTTAAGCAAACAAGAACTTAAAAAAGGCTACAAAGAACTTGGCTTGGAAACTCTAGAAGACATCGAAGAAATCATGAAGAAGTGCGATATTGACTCAAGTGGATACATTGATTACACTGAGTTCGTTACAGCTTGTGGCAACTGGAAGTTTGAAGCAGACAGTATGTACTTGAAGCAGGCTTTCAACACGTATGACCAAGGAGGAGACGGGAATCTAAGCATTAATGAACTTAGAAAAGCGATTCCTGGAATTGAAGATTCAGAATGGGACGCCTTTTTGGCTGAAGCTGACACTGACGGCGACGGGTTTGTGAGCTTCGACGAGTTCAGACAATTCTTGGAAAGAAGTAACTAACTCATTAATTCTACTGAATTACCATCTTAAGAATTTCGCGGGCATAAATGAAAAAACTCTCCACTTTTAACAAGTTCCCACAAAAATAGTTGGGGAAATAAACAGTAATTTATTTAACACTTTAAAAGTGGCTGTTTGCCGGTACATATAAGACACAAGTATCCATAATAAAATATTAAATGAACTGCGAAGAGTGTACTCAAAAACAAGCAAACGTTTTCTGCTCCGAATGCGAACAAAAACTTTGCACAGCTTGTGACCAAGTCATACACCGTGGCGGGAAGCGCAAAACTCACTCCCGCCCTCCAATCTGTGCATGTGGTGCTGCGTCGCAACAATTTTGCGATTCCTGCGGCGTGGCTTTATGCAGCATTTGTCAAGAAAAACACGCAACACACTCCCTGCAGGCACTTGGGTCTCGGGTAGCCGTTTTTTGGGACCTTTCTTCATGCAGTCCTCTGCGGCCTGAGGATATTTCGGGTATAGTAACTCACATCCAGGCGCGCTACCCGGGACTCTCTTTTATCAAAGCTTATGGCGACATGTTTTTAAAGTGGCTCGACACCTTCACTGCTTGTTCGGTAGAGCTCAGAGTGTGTGAAGGTCTTAGGGAGCTCGAAGCTTTGATGCTAGACATGTCTATGACAGGCGCCAAAGGGGTCACCCACATACTCTTGCTCAGTGGAAAAGCTGTCCAAATCAGGCCTCATCTTGCACAGCTCCAGTCCAACTTGCCAGTTACCATCCACGTTTCCCCTACCTTGGTGCCTTTGAACCCTGTGAGTTTAGAAATGCTGCCCAGGGAAAATTTTGCTGCTTCCCGAACTTCAATTCCAAGCGTACGTCCTACAATTCGGAACTCCTACTCCGAACTTAGGGGAAACAAGTCTGGACAACAATTAGTAATATTAGAAGGGTGTCCTGTTTACCAGCGATTTTTTAACAAAAGTGGACAAGAGTCATCGCATAATATGCTTCTTACACTCCTAAAGGAGTTTGCTGACAGAGGCATGCTAATGCATGAAGCCAACTGGCTTTTGTCTTATCTACAAACAAGAACGAGCTTGAAACAAGAAAAAGCCCGAAGCATCTTGAACTCAGGTCAAGAACTAGGCATACTCCATGTAAGTGAGCGCAAATTCGGAACGCTTAAACAAGTGTGTTTTGTAAGCATGCGCTTGGATAGTCTTAGTTTAGAAAGCTTACTTTGGACTCTTCGTTCTCTCAAAATAGACGAAATGCTTCCGACAGAACGAGCTATCCAGTCACGGATGAAAGAAGTTTTTGACTTCAAGCCTTCAAACACCCAGTGGCAGAACTTGCTTGACGCTTGCAGGGGTTCTTCCAAGGAGAAGCACCACCACACTCGAAGTGCCCCCACAACAGGGCCTCAACTGAGTTTTTCTTTGTTTTCGCACCAACAAGTAGACTCTGAACCCTTGTTTTCTACTTCTCTGATTCCTGAATTCACTGTGAAGGAAATCACTGACCCAGTCACAGGAGCCGAAACCTACGCAATTTACCCTAAAGACGAAGACTGGGAGAGTGTGGACCAGTACATCAAAGAAGGAGACGTTTTGGGACTCAAAAGAAGTGCTGAGTGGAAGACTTTCCTCAACTTCTTAGATGGGTACTTCAGAGGACCAGGCGAAACCATAGACGAAAGCAAAGCCATTGCAGGAGGCAGGTACGGTTGTGCACAGTTTTTGAAGATGTGCGGCCCAACTGCCCTGACACAGTCTTCACTGGGGAAACTCAGCTACATGGTCCAGCTTGCTATAAACGAAGACCTTTTGAGGTACCAAAAAACACTGCTGGTTTGGACTGCTGGTGCTGTCAAGAAGCCAAATGACCCCGAAACCGAAACAAAACTTAAGTCAGTCCAAAGAAGCATCATAGAAGTGCTTAAGGAGTCCCGCGGAGGAATGTCACTGGCCCAACTTCCTTTGTACCTAAAAAGAAAACTGAGTTTTCCTCTGGACTTGGGAGAGTTGGGGTTTGCCAAACTCAAAGACCTACTCACGACTATGCCAGACGTGGACGTAGAACAAAGAGGCACCAACCACCCCTTTGCTGTGCTCAAAAACCGCAAAAAGAAAAGCAGTGACGAAAAAGAAATTCTGAAAGCCATCAGTGAAATTTTGAAAGAAAACAAACAAGGACTGCCTGGCACCAAGGTGGAACAACTTCTCAGCTCTAAACTAGGCTACTCTGTGAACTGGGGAGAATTCAAGTGCTCAAGCATTTATGAGTTTTCCCAACGCTTTGGTTCACGCAACTTAGAAGTGGTAGGTTCTGGAGACTCCAAGATACTAACTACTCGCAAGTCGTACTCTGAGTACTATACTCCTTTCAAAGACACTTACCAAACTACCCATTTGATCCCTCCCAATCCAGGATCAGACTACTTCCAAGGGTCATTATTCTACCTCCACCCTCCGCCTCAGAAAGTAGTGAACGTTTCCAACTTGCCTGCTGGCTTTGCTGAAAGTGGACCACAGTCAACTTTGGACACTGAACACGAAGAACGCCAAAAAAGGTTTATTGAGCAACTTCTGTGTGAAGGCGAAGAAAGTATTTCCGACTCTTTGCAAGGGCCTTTCCCGCCTCACCACAGAACTGACTCTGTTGAGTACCATACTGACGAACCTCAATTCAACACGAGTCCTCCACCTGGTTTTTGTTAATAACTTACTCTAAATCAATAGAAGTTATAGCTTGTAACACTGCATTTGCACTTAGGTGTTGAGTTTCTTCGAGAACGGACTTGTCTTGGTTCGCTCTTGTTAGTGCAGCAACAGCTTTAATTTTGCCTTTGCTTCTGCTTGCCAAGTGGTACAGCTTAAAGGTTTCCATGTCCATGCTTAAAGCATCAGGCTCTAGTTTCATCAAGTCCGAAATTAAGTTTTCATTGTACTCAGAAAACCTTTCGTCATTTCTGCCTTGGCAAGCATAGAAAGTTTCAGTAGAAATGTTAGTTCCTTCTTCTACTTTGCTGGTTAAACTTTCGAACTTTTCTTTTAAAACGTTGTATAAGTCACTGTCAGCTTCTATGGGATTTGAAATCCGGTAAGGGTCAAAGCCACAACCTGGCTCGTAGTCGTAGTTTTGCTGGATGCTACGGGAAGCCTTGTTTAGAATTATTGCTTGAGGGTCTAATTGGCTCTTAAGGACTTCACAAGATGCAAGACGAAAAATGGCTACAGAACCTTCTAAGAAACAAGTTGCTTCTCTAACGAGAAAATCCATCATGCTGCTTCCAATGCCCGTCGAAATGACCGACACTGGAACTCCACTGAATTCTCCAGAGTAAATTGTAAACCCTCTTCCACTCTGAATATGCAAAGTAGAATTAGAATCATCCAGAAGGTTGGAAAAAGCTCTAGCACTTTGGGAATCCTCTACAGATATAATGCGGTTTTCAATATCGTTTGGACCGCAGTTAAGGTGCATAGTTGTTCCAACTCTAGTTAAGGGGAAGTTAGCATTTGACAGGAAAGACTCATCTTCAGTACGCTTAGTTCTAACCTTCTTCTCAGACATCATTTTCTTAATTAAGGTAATCTATGTGGCTAATCAGTAGGAATTTTAAATAATTATTGTAAAATGGAAAAGTACCTAAATGCAGTTTTGCTAGAACCAGAAATCAAAGCAGCAAGGCATTACTACTTATCTGCATGCAAGCACGATTGCATGGGGACCACAAAGTTTTTTGGCTACGACGAAAGTTTCCTTGCAATTTGCCAGGAAAAGTGCTCAGGTAAGCACAAAGTCTTTTTAAGAGACTACAACTCTATTCAAAACCAGCTTAAAAAAGGCATTCAAGAGTGCATGGACAAACACACTAGCGAAACTGTAGGCGAAACTTATGAAAAGAAGCAATGCATTTTACAAGTTCAAGAAAAAGCCTTCAGTGAGTTCGATAAAGCTTTAGATAAACTTAATAGTCATTAAAATTGGTTTTTAAATGCAAACTCCAATTTATACTCGTTCACACTCCATATAAGTGACCCCCTGTAACTTCTATTGTATTCTTCACGATATGAGTACGGGATTTGGGACTCATTAACCCGCTGTTCCCAAGATGCCGTGAGCCTTGTAATTTTAGAGTTGGGAAGTTGGGCGCATATCATATAAGCTCCAATGTCTCCTATTGGGTTTTCTTGAATGCCAAACTCTAGCAAGTGACTTCTGGGAATTGCCTCTGAAAATGCATGGGCGCCTCCANAACCAATATAATTTTTACCTAGGTAAAGATAAGCCAGCTGACAGTAAGGTAAAGAATTTGCAAGAACTATAGCTTCTTTGGAAGTTATAGAGCTGTAATTAAGAATGAGACAAGTGAGTGAGGAGTAAGGAAGTGCTTCTGCTATGGATTCTACTCCTTTTGAAGTACAATTGTTTCCAGACAAGTTTAAACAAGCAATTGAATTTAAGTTTTGAGCAATTACTGAGACACTATGATAGCTCAATTTAGTTGAAGATAAGTCAAGGTACCTCAGATTAGAGTACTTTAGGGACTGGCACAATAAATCAATCGAATACTGATTAGTTTCTCCGCTCTTTAGACTTAAACTCCACATTTGGGAAAGTACAAGTGTTCCAGAAAGAAACTCAAGTACTCTAGGGTCGTGAGTATGATTCAGGCTAAGCTTTTTTATTCTAGGGCTTATTAGGGCTAAGATCTTGCCCAAGTTTGACCTGGCTCCATCTAAAACTAAGTCAATGAGTTCGGAGTTTTTAGGCGGCTCCAAGCACTTTCCAGGCTCTAGAAAAGTCAGTGAGTACTTTTGGGTTAAGTAATCCAGTTGGCTTTCTTCGAAATGAAGCATTTTGACTCCAGTTAAGTTGACCTTACTAAGAGTTGGTCGAGTGAACAAAGCAAAAAAGAATTCTGGATGCACTTCTGCAGTACCATCGGTTTTTCTCAAGTTGATTGACTTGAGGTTAGAAGTATTCAGTATTTGGATCAGAAAATTAGAATCTCTACCAAATGAATTTTCATGCAAATCAAGGTGTTGCAGTTCGGAGATAGGAACTGACCGCGAAAGGAACTCTAAGCTTTTGGTGGTTAGCTTGTTTTTTCCTAAGTTCAGGTAAGTAATGGGCCAGTTTGGAATGTGCAAGGCCAGACATTCAACTCCTTTGTCTCCTATGAAGTTTCCTTCTAAATCAAGTTCTTTCACATATTGCTTGCTGATTGCATTTGATAGTTTTTTCAGGAACTTATTTTTTATCCCGCAGTTTTTAAGATAGAGTTTTTCTATCTTGGAGTTAAGTAGTGCTTTTGGTAGTGACGAAAAAGCTGTAGTTAGGTTACTGCGCCCGCTCAGGTTTAGGTAAGTTAGATCTGAAGTGCAAATGTGGTTAATTTTAGGCAATAACTGGGGACTTGATAAGTCCAAGTAGATAAACTGGAACTTAGGAAGCAACTCAAGGCCATTGATATACCCTAACTTTGCATGAGTGAGTTTTGAGCAGTCAAAGTTTTTGAGTTGAATCCCAGATTGATTATTCAAGTAGATTCGAGTCAGTTGGCTTAAGTCACAGTTAGTAGTAAATTTTGAGTTTTCTCTATGAAAGTAACTATTGGGGTAAAGAACTGGCCCTTCGAATTTGAGCCCATCTTCTGAAAAATCAATAACTTCGGTATTCAAAGATAAAGACTTTATAATATTACCCATCACCCTAAAATTGACTGAGCAGCTTTGGAAATTAAGCGTTTCTAGTCGAACTAGATAGGAATTGAACTCATCTGTTAGTGGATTGTGATGAAACTCCAGCTCTTCAATGGAAGACTCGGGAATCCTGTTAAAGATCTCGCATAACCCTTTAAAACTAATCAAGTTGTGGTGCAAGTAAAGGGCTTTTAGTTTGGACTGAATTATAACCTGGGCTAGTGACTCGGCACCTGGGCTGGTTATACTGTTGAGACTTAGATCAAGAGTGATCAAGTTGGAATGTTCCAGTGCATGTGCAAGGTCTGTTGCTCCGTAACTAGTTATGCAGTTTTCTTGCAAACTGAGTGATTCTAGCAAAGACCCAGGCAACTGCTCAGCTATGCACTTGGCCCCAAAATCAGTGAAGTAGTTTTTGTTTAAGTTGAGTGTTTTAAGTTGAAAGTTAGAAATCATCTTCGAAACATCAGAAATAGTTGCCAGCCCGATTGAACAGCACTCTAAGTTAAGGTAAAGAAGTTCAGACAGCTGAGTGCTTAAAAACTTTGCTCCTTGCACACCCAAAATTCGGTAACTTAGGTCCAGAATTTGACCCTCTTGGATTTTTCTCTCCAAATACTCCTGGCATAACTCCATATTAGATCTTTACATTAAATAAAGTTACTTTTTCTTACCTTTCTTGCCTTTTTTGCCCTTTCCGCCCTTTTTGCCCTTCTTTTTGCCTTTCTTTTTGCTGTTCAAAGTAGCAAAGTAGACTTCGATCTTTCTGCTGAGGATTTCTTCTTGCTTCATTAAGCTTTTTTCCTCAATTCTTCTGTTCATTTCTTCTAAGTCCCAACTCCGGATTGAATGGTCGTAACTCCCACTGTAAACCATTCTGTTCGAAAACTCAAGAAAAGTCACTCCGTCTTGGTGACCTATGAACTCATCTACACAGTTCCCTGTGTTTTTGTCCCACACACAAATAGTTTTGTCCTCTGAGTTAGTAAACAAGTAGTCCCCCAGCACTTTCAGTCCCAGCACCCAACTTTTGTGGCCTTTAAACTCCACTTGTTCGTTGGTTTCTAAGTCCCACTTGCGTGCAATGCTGTCACAGCCTCCTACGTAAACAGCGTTGTCTTCAAGAGTGATGCACTTAAGAGGTTGAGTCCCAGCAGTAATCGAACTAATTACTTCGTTTGACTCAAGGTCAAGTACTCTTATCATGGTATCCCAGCTTGCCAAAAAAGCCTTTTTCCCACTAACTGCAAAGTCCGAAATAGGGTCTGAAAACTCGTAATGCGCTGCACACTCACCTTTTTCTAAGTCCCACCTTTTGAAACTGCAGTCTTGCGAAACAGAGAACAGTTCAGTCTCGGAACACCGTACTACGTTTACTAGTTGGGAGTGTCCTTTGTACTGAGTTTCGACTTTCGACTCTTGCAGATTGAACTTAATGACAAGTCCGTCTTTGAAACCTGCGTACACAAAAGAGTGAGTGAAACTCATGCAAGACACCTCTGAGTTGCTTTCAGGATTGGTAATGGTGACTTTGAATCTTACAGACCTAGCTTTTAAATCCCAGCCCCTTACAATTCCGTCTGCCGAGCCACTCACTAAAATGTGACCTTCTTCTCCGTCTGGGGAAAACAAGCTGAGGATTCTGTCTTTGTGGCCTTTAAGTCTGTCTTTATAAGCACGAGATTTGTAAGTGCGCATAACGTTTACAATATGGAAAAAAGCATTTGAATTGCTGATTACAGATATACTTAATTATTCACTAATGAAAAAAGAAAATAGAACCAAAAAGGTATTGTCAGTATACACACCTGTAGTTACTCCAGAAAAAGAAGTTTACAAAGAACCCATCAAAAACCTTCCTCCTGAAAATCCTCGCCAAAAAAGCGCCTTCAGAAGTTTCCGAGAAACGAAAAAAGAAACACATGGCTACAGCTCCATATCATTACGCACTATAAGCCTTTCTCCTGAACCCAAAACCGAAACTCAAGACCCAAAAAAACCCTTTGCAGTCATGCACTACAAACCTGGCTTCGCCAGAAGCAAAGTTTTTCGAATACGAAAAAAGCCAACCCAAATCAAGAAAGTTTCTAACGAAAGCAACTCTCCTTCCAAAGACATCGACTATATTCTAAGACTGAGTCCCAGGATAACCCGAGTGCTTACTCCCAATCCCCGAAAAGACTTTATCACTAAAAAAATTACTTCTGACTCGCCCCACAAAAACAAGTTCTGGAACTGCAACCCCAAAGTGATCACAAAGAGTCCAACTCACCAAAGAAAACAAAAAATTAGAAGTTACTGCTCGGAACGCAGAATCACCCAAGCTAACTTCAAAACTCTGTTTAACAAAGCTTCTGGACCTAACATACAGCAAGCCACGCCTAACCACCTGAAGTACTTAAAGATCCTAGAAGATAAGTTCAAAAATAGTTAACACTGTAAATGGGTATTTGCTTTACTAAGGATACTTTGAGGAAACCCGAAAACTCAGTTTTAATAAGGCATGCTACTGTTTCTGACGCCAAAGTGTTAAAAAGCGTACACAGTGACTATGAATTCGTTAGGTTCCTTGGAAACGGAGAATTCGGGTCAGTAAGGGAAGCAATTCGGAAAAGCCCGAACAAACCAAAAGCTCCCAAAAAGGCCTTAAACACTCCTTATGCTATAAAAACTATTTCCAAACAAAGACTCAAAAACTATTTAAGTGTAGTGAAAAGAGAAATAGACTCACTCAAAGCCTTAGACCATCCTAATGTTCTTAAGTTTTATGAAACTTTTGAAGACGAAAAACACATCCACATTGTCACAGAACTTTGTGCTGGAGTGAGTTTAGACTCCCACATTAACCAAAACAAAGTAATTAGTGAGTGCGAAGCTGCCCAAATCATGAAGCAACTCCTGTCTGCAATTAGCTACCTGCATCTTAACAGAGTGTGCCACAGAGACATTAAGCCAGAAAACGTGCTTTTTGAAAGCAAGTCCCCAGATGCCCAAGTAAGACTTGTAGACTTTGGGATTTCAAAGTTCTTCACAGAGTTCGAAAAAATGCAGTCTATATCAGGAACACCTTTGTTCATGGCGCCAGAGGTGTTTAAGGGAACTTACGGCAAAGAATGCGACATTTGGTCTTTAGGAGTCTTGCTTTACGTTATGCTGAGTGGCAGTTTTCCTTTTAGAGTTAGGCGAGACAACTCTGCTCGGAGGTTTTACTCGAGTTTTAGACTACAGTTTAAAGCTCCTGTGTGGAAAAAGGTTTCTCTGGAAGCCCAAAGTTTAATCGAAAGCATGTTGAGTGTGGACACTCAGCAAAGGATTTCAGCAGAGAGTGCCCTTAAGCACAATTGGTTCCTGGCATTTTTACAAAAGCCCTTGATTACTCCTTCCCAGATACTTGTAAACAGAGCACTGAACTTCTGGAGCTGTTCCAAGCTTTGCCAAGTGCTCATTACTATGATTGTGAAGCAAATAGTGCACTACCAAGAAGTAAAAGACCTCAGAAGTATTTTTGGGAGTCTAGACAAGCTAAACAGGGGCTACATTGCTTGCGAAGAACTTGTTGGGAGTTCTTCGCACAGGAAAGAAGTGTTCTATTCAGAATTTGTAGCTGCAACAATTGACAAAAGCTTAGTGTTGAACTCCCGGCTACTAAGCACTGGTTTCAAGAACTTAGATATAGATAGTGATGGAGAAATAGGGGCAGAGGACTTTAAGCACTTCAATTCGCAAACAAGTAACTCAGAAGCAGAAGAACTGTTTAGTGGAACCCGAGTTAGCTTTTTTGAGCTCAAAAGCGTTTTGGAAAAACTAAGTCTGCAGGACAAGTGTACTTAATGTAATTTAAATCATGGAGGGAACAGAAGAAAGCATAGTTCTGGACATAGGGTCTTACCTTACCAGAGCAGGTCTTTCAGGCCACGACATCCCTAAGTTGCAAGTCCCCACTGTAGTTGGAAGACCTATTTTGGCTTCAGCTCAGAGTTTAGACAACAAAGACCTCTACATAGGCAAAGACGTTCTAGAGAAAAAAGACATCCTTAACTTAACTTACCCAGTGAAACACTCCTCTGTGCAGAACTGGGAAGAGATCGAAAGGATCTTCCACAACATTTTTTTCAACGACTTAGTTGTAGACCCTACTCAGCACTTCGTTGCGCTTACACAGTCTCCTCTTGAAAAGCGCTCAAACAAAGAAAAACTTATGGAAATGATGTTTGAAACCTTCACAGCAAGAGGGATTTACTTAGCTAACTCAAGTGTGATGTCTTTGTTTGCCACTGGCAGAACTACTGGGACTGTCATTGAGTCTGGACTCAACCAAACCTTTGTGTCGCCAATCTACGAAGGCTACTCCTTGCCGTACTGTATTCAGAAAATGCCTATTGGCGGAGAAGAAGTCACTAACTTCCTCATAACAAACTTAAAAGAACGCGGCCACGAACTGCCAGTCACCAAAGAGTTTGAAGTCGCCCAAGAAATGAAGGAAAAAGTTTGCTTCTTGTCTTCAGACTTCCAACAAGAACTTAACTCTACTTCCAGGAAGCCTTATGAAATGCCAGACGGCTCTGTAATCAACCTCACTGTTGAAAGGTTCAGAACCCCAGAAGCTCTGTTCCAACCTATGTTAATTGGAAAAGAAGGTCCTGGAATTCAAGAACTCACCTACAATGCCATAATGAGCTGTGACGGAGACATCAGGAAAGAGCTTTTTGGAAACATTGTGCTAAGTGGAGGCAACACTATGTTTCCCAAAATCAAAGAAAAAGTTTGGAGGGACGTGAAGGCACTTGCTCCTAGTAACATAGAAGCCAAAGTCAAAGCTCCCCCTGAAAGAAAGAACTTAGCTTGGATTGGAACTGCTATCCTTACTTCGCTTTCAGGGTTTAAGATGTGGGTTACCAAGCAAGAGTATGAAGAATCAGGTCCAACTGCACTCTACAGAAAAACCTTTTAGTAAAATGAATAAAACTAATGAAAATATTGTAAGTGCTATTGTGTCTACTTTGGAAAACTCCTCTAGACTAATTAACTTGCCTGTTAACTCAGGGAGCAAGCCTAAACGACTTGACTTAGTAATTGAAGAAGGGTCCAGGTTCGACGGAATGGACTACGGAATGGAACTAGTTCTTGAGGAAGTGGACTTCATAATCAGTTCTTGCTGTCCCAAAGCTCCTTTAGCAACAAAACAGCCTACCAAACACTTCAGAGTGTACTACCCCTTCAAAAAACTTTGCAAAGCCCAAGCTTCGCCCAAAAACAACACTAAAAAGACCAAACAAAGCTCTAAAAGGATCACTTTAGCAAGCAAAGCTAAAATCGAGCAGTCCCCAACTAGATTGAAGTCAGCTTCAGAAAACAAACTGAAGCCCCAACACAAAAAGTCCAAACTAAGCATTTACTACGACACCAAAAAGACCTACTTCAACAAGCCACTTTTATTTAACTCAGCACCTAGTTTGGGGCTTGAAAAGCACAGATATATCATCCAAAAAATCGACAGTATCCTCCACAAAAAAGCAAATAAGTAGTAGTTATAATTAATGTCAATTAAAAAAACCATCAACTCCCAAACCAGCATTAGCACTGGGTTGGAAAAACTCAGTAAACAAGTGCTGAGGTCCACCATCCAAGAAGAAGAAACTCCCTTGATCGGAAAACAAGACATCAAGGAAATGCAAACCTTAGTGAAGCTAACATCCTACAACTCCAAAGACTTCCACCACAAATGGGCAATCCTGATATTTTGGTGCAATATTTACAACTTGTTTACAGTTGGCTACTTTATGGGAATCAAAGGGTTCCCTGGCAGTTTTTGGTTGGCCTTTGAAATCTGCATCGAAATCATTATGCTGTGCGATATGCTAGGGAGGTTAGTACTGCGTAACTCTTCAGAGTGGAGCAGTATGTGGATGCTGCACGAACCCTCGACTTTTAGGAGCTGGCTGAGGATCATTTTGTCTTCATTCCCTTACAGCTTCTTCAGTTTCCTCCTAATAGAAGACCTTGAAATGTGGTGGGTGGCCTTTTTAAGGGCTTTTAAGTTGCTGCGTCTTCCGCAGTTTTCCACCTTCTTCAAGAACCAAGAAATCGTAAGGCGTTCTGAAGGGTTTTCTTCAATTCAAATCCTCAAGTTGTTTTTGCTGCTAGCTGGAATAACGCACTACTCTGCAATGTTTTGGGTGGGACTGGCTAGGATCGAAAACCAACTAGGAGAACAAAACACTTGGTTTGAGCCTTATGCTGAAGCCCAGGAATACGAAGTTTACGTAGATGCTTGTTTTTGGGCAACAAGCACTTTGACAAGCATAGGCTTTGGAGACCTGCTTCCTGCGACTTACAGCGAAAAAGTAATGTCTATCCTTGTGATGGTTATAGGGGCTTCTGTTTACGGTGCAATCTTTGGGTCGATTGTGGCTATTTTGGAGGAACTTAACTACAAAGAAGTAGAAACCCAGCAAAAACTAGAAGCTGCAAAGCAATGGTCTAAACTTAGAAAACTAGACCAACCACTTAAGTCTAGAGTTCTCACTTACTATACAATAGTTAGAAATAAGTTTTCCCACCTTTTAGAGTGCGAGTTTATTGAAGAGCTGCCCTTGTCTTTGCGCACAGAAATCTCGCTCTTCATGCACAAAGAAATGATTCCTAAAGTGAAGTTGTTCGAGTTGGGGGACCCAGCTTTTATGATGGGAATTGTAAGGCACTTAAGACCCAAGTTGTTTATGGCAGGAGACTACATTGTGAGGCAAGGTGACTACTGCGAAGAATTCTACTTTGTGCGAGTGGGGACTGTGGAAGTGCTGGCTGACGATGGTGAAACAGTTATAGCTCTGCTAGAAGAAGGGGCCTACTTTGGAGAAATTGGAATCTTTTTGCAAAGCACCCGGTCTGTTTCTGTGAGGGCAAAGGTTGCAACACTCACTTCTAGCATCCAAAAATCTGAGTTTCTCTCAATTATGAAGAACTTCCCTGACTACGACTGCTACTTAAGAAAAGTTGCTGAGCAAAGACTGCGAACTACAGAAGTCGAAGACATTGACTTGGACTATGAACTAGACCACTCTCCAAACCAAGAAGACTCCCCTGATTCTCCTGAATCTTTTGAAGTTAAGTCCAGAGGCTGCTTGCACAGGTTCATTACAGTAGTAAAGACTTTTCTGCCGGGGGATATATACATCATAGAGCCACTCTCAAGGTTTTACTATGCTTGGAGTTTTGCTTTGGTAGTTTGTTACGCTTACTATCTTTTCCTTGTGCCGTTGGGAATTGCTTTTGAGGTAGATTTTGGAGGGGTTTTGCTTGCTTTGGATGTGGTCTCTTATGCAGTGTTTTTGGGGGACATAGTGATCAATAGGAACACAGCTTCTTTGAACGAATTCGGAACTTACAACCACTCCAAAGAAGAGATAAAAAAGAACTACCTAAACTATTTCTTTGTGCTGGACTTTTTCTCTGTGATCCCAGCAGACTTTATATTCATGGCAGCAGGGTCCCCTCAGCTGGTAGTGGCTTGTTTAAAACTCTTGAGATTCTTCAAAAGTTTCAGGGTTTACAAAGTCATCAAGCTTATACAAAACTACGCTCCTTACTCACTTGCTCTTTTCAAGTTGTTTAGTTACTACTTTTTGTTGATCATTCTAAGTCACATTTCTGCTTGTGTGTTTTTCTTGGTAGCTAAGATCCAGTACGCAGTTAACTCTGACGAAAGGTTTGACAATCGCTGCTTCATCAGCGCTTTTGGCGAACTAGAGTACCACAACTATGGGAAGCTACTTGAGTTGTCTGTATTTGAGCAGTACATCCACATGGTTTACTGGGGCTACTCAATAATGGGAACTGGTGCATACGGAGACTTTGTTGCAGTTACAGTTTCTGAGAAAATTTTAAACATGATTCTGATGGTTGCGGCTAAGTTTTTCATTGCCTTGATTTACGCAGAGGCGTCTACAGTGGTGTTTAACATCAATAGACCCTACACTGAACACTTAACTAAACTAGGCCTCATTAAAGAGTGGATGGTCCACATAAAGCTTCCACACGAACTTGAAAAAAGAGTACTGAATTACTACAACTTACTGTGGAAGAAACTCCAAGGCCACAATGACCAAGAAATCATGAAGGACTTGCCTGAGTCCTTGAGAACAGACATTAGTTGTTACTTATTCAAAGGTCTTTTGAAGAGTGGGTTTTTCCCCGAAGACGACATGGGGGCTACTTTGGCCATTGTTAAGTGTTGTAAAGTCCAAATGACTTGCAAAACAGAAAACGTGGTTTCAGAAGGAGAACTAGGACTTAACATGTACTTCATTTTAGAAGGCCAAGCTGAAATAGTGCTCAGTAACAACTTAGTAGTTAACACTCTATCGGAAGGCGCTGTGTTTGGGGAAATGGCACTGCTTAAACCTGTTCCTTCAGTCAGGGGAGCCACTGTGAGGGCAAAAACAGATCTGACGCTAGCTGTTTTGTCGATGGAAGACTTTGCTTTTGTGATAGAAACTTACCCTGATTTTGGCAGAAAAGTTATGGACCAGGCAAACAAAAGGGAAAGAATGAACCGCCAAACTCTCCACAGAGCCAGTGTTGAAACTTTCATTAACATGACGCGCCTTAACTTTGTTTCTGACAATGAAAACCCTGATGAAGACCAAAGCATGATAGAGCTGCCTAGAAAGTCCAACACTGTAGTGCCTGAAGAAAAGATCAACAGCTTTACGGCTGTGGACACAGAAAACGGCTTTACTCCGCCAAAGCTTAAGAAAAAGCCCAGTCGTTTTTTCCTGAGGTTCCACAATTCAAAACTAAGACTCGGAGTTTACTTTGTGTTTTTGATGTACAACTTTGTCTTCATTCCCTTACAAATGGCCTTTGAAAAAGACTTTAACTCAGCTTACTTAACCATGGAAGTTTTGAGTATGGGTGTTTACTTAGTCTACACCTTTTACTACTTCTACTTAGCTAAGCTTCTTTTTTCAAGCAAGTATGAGACTCCTAAGAAGCTCTTTAGACAGTTCAACAAAAAGCTCTTAGTATTTAAGTTGCTCAACCAGTTTTTAGCAACTATTCCTTTTTCACTTATACTTTGGGCTTCGGGGTCCAGTAAACCCCGCATGGTTATAGTAGTGCTTTCTTTGTTGAGGGTTTCTAACTTCTACATGGGATTTGAGTTTTGGAGTTACTTAAAGCAGTACATGAGGTGGTTCAACGTAGTAAGGATACTAGAAGTGGTGTTTTTGTACTTGATGACCTGCCACATTTCAGCTTGTCTTTGGGTAGAAATAGCCAAGGTAGAAGCACCGCCCAATTCTTGGCTTGCAAGGATTCCTTCGCCTCGAATTGGTGGTTTGAACCAAGGAGAAGAACTTAGTGAAAGCACTGTGTTTGTGCATGCTTTTTACTGGGCTGTGGTGACCGTTTCTCACATAGGAACTGGAGACATAACTGCGATTTCCCTTGAAGAAAAGATTTTTACTTGTTTGGTCTTCTTAAACTCTTGCTTTATTTACGCAATACTGTTTGGAAACATCACTTCCTTAGTGACAGCGTTTGCGTCCCAGTTGAGGTCCAAACTCCAAGAAAGCTACAACTACGTCACTGACTTCATCAACAAGAAAAACATTGACAAAATCTTCAACAAACAGATAAACTCCTACTTCAACTTTTTGTGGCACGAAAACAAAGGAATCCGCGAAAAAGACGTACTTAAACACATTCCTCCAGGTATGATGGCAGACATTAACTTGTTTAGGTTTTCTTTAGCAGTCCAAAACTCCCAAGTCTTCAAAGACAAAGAAGGAAACATCGACACGCAACTTTCAAGGTCCATATTTAGACTACTAGACATCCAGTACTTCTTGGCAGGGGATGTCATTGTCAGTGCAAACGACTCCAGCAAAGACATCTACATCATACTTGATGGAAAGGCCCAAGTTGTGAATCTGGAAGGCGAAAAGGTCATTGCTACCTTGCAGTCTGGAGCACACTTTGGAGAAGCCAACATTCTTTTTGACTGGACTCGCAAAAGAACAGCCAATGTAATTTCAACTCAAATCTCCCAAATAGGAATTTTAACAGCCAAGAAAACTGAAATGCTTTTTGATGCTTTCCCTGAGTTCCACGAAAACTTACTTAAAATAGCAACTTTGAGAATGCAAGAAACCTTTTCTTCAGAGGACTTTGAAGTCATTGCTAAGCAGTTCGAAAGCATCTCTGCACAAATCAACAAAGACCCTAACTCAGTTAAAAAAGCTGCAAAAAGCACACAGAAGTTACTAGAACCCACTATTGCAGAAGTTCTTAAAGAACCACCTCCTAACAAGTGGTTCTTCTTAAGCATCCTGCACATGTGTTTGCTAATATACTCTGCATTTATGATTCCACTCCAAATAGGGTTTGACCTTGAGATAACTGGGTGGTTGTTGGGGTTTGAAATACTATGTGTAACAGAAAGTTTAGTGTACTTCTTGATAACTTGTAGGTACTCAATTTTCATGGAAGCAAGGAAACAGTTAGAATTTAGAGACATCCTAAGTTACTACTACCACCACTTTTTGTTTGAAGACGTCTTAGCATTCTCACCTTTCAACGTGTTGTTTCCTGCAATAGGTGTTTTTGAACCTTTTTTCCTAATCACAATTTTAAGAATGCTCAGACTAGGGGCTTTGGGAAGAATCAACTCAGCTCTTGAAAAGATCGAAATACACTCTAGAAACCTTAGTTATCAAATCAACATTTTCAAAGCAGTGCTTTTTTTGATAATACTTACTCATTGGTGTTCTTGCTTTTGGTTTTTAGTTAACTTGCAAGAAGACAGCGATTCTACCTGGATAGACTACAACAACTTAATGGAAAAGTCTCTTTTGCAGAAGTATATTGACTCAGTGTACTTCACAATGGGGACTGTGACCAGTTTAGGCTACGGAGACATGTTTCCAGCCACTGACACAGAAAGAATTGTTACTTGTATAGTTATTTTGATTGGAGACGGTTTGTTTGCAGTGGCTTTTGGACTAATGGCATCAGCTGCAGCTTCTTCAAGAAGTGAATTTTCAGAGTTCCTGGAAAATCTCAAAGCTCCTTTTAGTGTACTCAACAAAGCTGACGTGCCTCAAAACATTATATCGCGTTTGGAAACTTACTACGCTTTCAACACAGTTTTGTCACAGAACATAGGTCCCACGAACTTTAAAAGTTTGTTCGAACACTTGCCACCCAACATAGTAAGGACCATCACATACGAGTGCAACAAAACTACTCTGAAAAAAGTGCCTTTGTTTTGGAGTGCAAACTCAGAAGAACTCATAGAAAAGATTTCAATAGCTCTGAACCCTAGAATTTACTTGACTGGGGACTACATCATCTACAAAAACGACATAGGCGAAGAGATGTACTTCATCATGGAAGGAAGTGTCAATGTGATATCCCCTGAAGGAAACAAAGTCATCAAAGAACTCAATAAGGGGGATTTTGTTGGGGAGATGGCTTTGATTACTGACTCTAGAAGGTCTTGCTCCGTAATAGCTAAGAGTCTCTGTTTAGTTTACTCTTTGAACAAAAGTGAATTCAACAGTATTCTTGTGGAATTCCCTGAAGTGATGGCTAAAATCCAAGAAGAAGGTCGGGCTCGTCAAATTGAACTGGACATGAATACAGAACCCGCCATTCCTAAAAGAGAGTCAGGTTTATTTGACACGTTAAGTATGTACTCTGCAATTACTTCTCCATTNATTGAACAAAGAACTAAACAAAAGAAAATATCAGCCTACGCAGGGATGCAGAACATGAACTCGGAAGTTATCATAGAGTCTTGTTTTGACAAAGAAGAAGAAAGCAGACCCAGACGCAGACCTCACGTAAACGGCATGGAGAGGAGACTCAGTCAAGAGTGCTTGGGCAAAGAAATTGTGCTGTCAAGGTTCTCTAAACTTAGAATGCAGTGGACCATGCAAGGGACTTAAGACTTAATTTTAAAAGAAGTTTGGTAAAGACGGTTCACACATTCGTTGACTCTTTTGGATTTAATTCTACTGCTGCTGCGTGACTTGGAAGTTTTCCAGGTGAGTTGAGCCCAAGAGTAAGCGTCGTTTTTGCGAGTGCGATTTAAAGGAGCATGAGATCGCAGACTTTGTTGGAAAGTTGCGTTAAAGTGCCTAGGAGTCACACTTGTATGTAATCCTCCGTCTCCAGAAGTTATGTAGCCGTCTCTGCCTGTGCCGTCAGACTTGTAGTGTAGTGACTTTGCTGAAGGCTTTGAAGTTGCACTTCTTGGCCGAATTAATCCGTTAGGTACTTTGTAAGCTGCAGTTTTTGAAAAAGAATTGCAGTAACCTCCATTGTTTACTGAGATGTAGGTATCCCTGCCGCTTCCATCAGTTCTATAGTTAAGGGTTCTAGGCATCACATGTGTGTATGCTTGGCGTTGCATTATTATTATTTAAAGTCATGATTTACTTAAAGTCCCTACTTGGTACCCTTTGAGTAAAAAGCTGAAGTTCACCCAGGGGTGGTACTTATTGAATAGGGCAGTGCCGTCTTTGCCAGCTGCTTTGAGAATCACCTTGCCTCCTGGGTGCCTTTTTACGTAATCAGTGACATCAAAGACCTTTCCTTGCAAAACCATCCAGCAATCGCCTGCCTTATTGTGCTGAGCTACTTCTTGCATAGTTACTGAGCGCATTTCGTTACTAGGCTTCTTTTCCAACTCAGCAAAAGGTGCAGTGTTGTCTTTGCCTAACTGAACTTTAGAAGGGGCGTTTTCGAGTTTGCCGTCAGACTTGATTTCCAGGTCTTCTTCTAGTGTGAACTTAAGTCCTTCTAAGATGCGTGTTGGTTTGTAGGACTCTATGTTGATACTTGCGTCAGGGACCTCTGCAAAAATTGGACTTACTTTGTAGGTAACTATGCTGGAAATACTAAGTGGCATTCCGTCACCGTCTAGAAACTGAATAAAACTTCCTTTGAAGGTCCTCAAAAACCTGCTGCCTATTTCGTCAATGTTGTCTATAACCATGTCTTCGGATATTTGGGCTTCGTTCCAGCTCAAAGTGACTCTACACTTTCCATATATAATATCTATCCTAGCAATGTTGCTTTCCATTCTTTATTTACTATTAACTGAACTCTTCCACCTGTAGTAACAAAAAGTTCCAGTATTGTACAAAACAAAAATAACTACAAAGCTAACTACTGCAAAGTACATCCAGTCTGTTTGAGTCTGAGGAACATCGTAAGTCTTCTTTGCAGCGCAGGTAGAGTTGGAAATGCCCCATCCTGGGTAGCAGTGGCAAACTCCTTGTTCGTAGTACCCGTGGTTGCAGTCAAAAGTGCAGGTGCCTGTAGTTATGTTCCAAAACTCCCCTTGAGGGCACTCAGGGTACCCCCCACAGTAGTTTGCAAGATACAAGAGTATCACCAAAAGTTCCATTTACCGTGACACTAATTAACTACTCCAACTGTCCTCAACTATCTGCCTCACTCTACGGTTGTACTCACGCGGGTTGTCTACGTACATGCGAGCTGCTTCAGAGTTTGCAGGAGAGTTAGGGTTAGGATCGCACAAAAGACTTTGTATAGAAGTAAGGATGGCCTGGATGTCGTAGATTGGGGACCACTGGTTCTGCAGTATGTCCAAACAAATTGTTCCGTCGTTGTAAATATTGGGGTGGAACATTTTAGTTAAGAAGCGGACCTGGGGGGCTTTGTTGGGGAACTCTTCTGAAAACTCTAAGGAAAGTTTGAAAGTGCCCCCTTCCCAAGGCGTATCTTCAGGCCCAAATATTACAGCGTGCCACATCATTATGTTGTCTGTGCTAGGTGCTGCTGAAATTCCCGTTATAGGTTCTGTTTGGAGTTTTTTAAGGTCCCTCATAAGTCTTCTTCTAGCTGCAGTGGTCATTTTTATTAGGACACATCTATCAAGACTTGTAATATGGAACTAAAGTGGAAGTTAATGTCCCTTGCAGGGGGATTTTTGGTCCAACTGGTAAACTAAACTTAGGTCCTTGGAACGGTTTACTGCACAGGCAACTTGGACGTTTACATTGCTTCTTACTTGAGAATGCATAATTCCAGCATCACTCTGCAAGACACAAATGTAATTCTTCCGCTACAGATTTTTTTCTCGAACATCACTCAGTTCCCAGGAGTCTACATAGCCCTTAACTTCCACCCTAAAATATCCATGAGTTTGGGAATTGGACTTGTAGTTTTAGGAGTGTTTTGCAGTTCCTTTTGCAAAAGTTTGTTTTGGTTCTCAGTAACATATGGAGTCATATATGGACTGGGAGTAGGGATGGCTTACACTACACCTTTGCTGTTGAGTTGGAGTCACTTCCCCAAGATCAAGGGCAGAATTAGTGGAGTGATTATTTCTGGCTTTGGCTTTGGGGCTTTTTGCTTCAACTTCGTGTCAACTTTCATTATAAACCCTAACAACGAAAAAGCTTCTGAAAAGGAAAAAAACGATGGAGTGACAGATCACTACTTCAAAGACTCCATAGCAGAAAACTTGCCTTCTACTCTTAGACTGCTTTCCTTGATGTACCTGTGTTTAGGAACAGTTGGCATCATTCTTACGAAAAGACTTCTTAAGTCAGAAGAGTCTGAGTCAGGGCCTAGTCTCTGTCCCAGCATCAAAGAGGGGGTTAAAAGCAGTGTGTTTTGGCAGACTTTCATAATGTGCTTGTGTTCAGTTTCAACTGGACTGTACGTAGCTGGGGCTTACAAAAACTTCGGAAACTCAACCATCGACAACGACGACTTTTTAGCAATAGTCGGTTCTATAAGTTCGTTGTTCAATGGTGGGTTTAGGTACGTTTGGGGATACATCATGGACAAAACTAACTTTAGAAAGACGTACTTCATTCTTATTGGCTTGCAGTCACTTACTATTGGAACTTTCTACTTTGTAGCAAGTGTGGACGCTTTGTTTTTGATATGGGTTTGCATACTGATGTCCTGCGAGGGGGGGCACTTTGCTATATTTCCGACTCTGCACGCCCAGATCTACGGACAACAAATGGGAGGCAAGGTGTTTTCAATCTTTTTTTACTGCTTTGGAATCTCTTCACTCACTTCCTTTGTGATTCAGCTTTATGTAGTGCAGGAACTCGGTTACGAACCTATGTTTTTCATTTTGTTAGGACTAAGTTTAGTGAGTTTTGGAATGAACTTGTTCTTCAGTGAAAAGTCGCCTTGGGCCAAAGACTTTGATGTTTTGGTCGACTCTGATGAACCTAAAGACAGTATTAGTAACTAACATTAAGGCTTAATTAATTTAGACCAGTGACTTTCTTGCTGGTTCCAGTACTTACACTGCTGGGCCACTAACCCAGATATCAGTTTGTGGAGTTGGGACTCGTGAGTTTGTTGGAACTCTTCTGCTTCCAAAGTGATGTTTGTCTCAGTTTGAGTCAGGTCCTTTGCTAGGCTTTGAATTCTAAATTTTTGTTCACTGATTTGGTGACTGTAGGCTGCTGCAGTTTCCTGGTCAATTGAACTTCTACTTTTTTGGATTTTTCTGCAAAGAACGTGTTGTAGTTTTTTGTACTCCTTCAAAGTGGCTTCAAAGCACCGCAGAGCGTTTTGAAGTCCCTCGACCTTCATGATTTGTTCTTTGAGTTCATTTTCTGTTTGGGTGTTAAAGTGCTTTTGAGTAACTTTAATGCTAACTAAGTCCAAGAGTTCTTCTGTTGCTTTAGCACTTCTGACTTCTTGCTCTGTAGCCTCTGAAAACGCTTTGGACAACTCCCACAAAGCAGGCAAGTAAGCATCTACCTGGGCCTTTGCACTAAGTAGTTTGGGGGGAAACTCTGGGGACTCGGCAAATTGGGTTTGGAAGTGAGCGTAGAGTTGGTCAAAGGTGTCTTCTAGACTCACAAAGTCCACAGACTCACTTAACTCCTCAACCTGCTTTTTTTCGTACTCAAAGTTGATGGAATGGCTTTTTATAAAAGCTTCGAAGGCCTGGGATTTGCAAAGCACACTGTGGTTGTAGACCAAGTTTAAGTAGGTTTGCATTTCTTTGCGTCTTTTGTTCAGAAACTCAGTGTCAGACCTGTTAAACACCTTTTTGTCAGGCAAAGGTGGAATGCTGTGGCCTTTGTAGTGCAAACAAAGTTGATTGTGGAGCCAATCTAGGTCCCTGAACCTTCTTTTTACGTGGAAGTACTTGCTAGTGTCATGGGTTATCACGTCAAAAATGTAGTAAGAAGAAGTTCCGAACCAGCCTGAGTTAACTAGAGTGGGTCCTTTGACTTGGATTTTGCAGTTTAGTGAGTTTGAAGAGTAAGTACTGGGGTTGAACACACTTGGAGGTTTGCTACTTTTCCTCAGTAAGACTTTCTGGGGAGTGTAGCAATTAGAAGCTTCAATGCTGCAGCCTTGTAGTTTGGCACTGCAAAGTCGCATTGCAGCCATGAACCTGTAGAAACTTAAGTAGTTACTTTTGCCCCTGACAGCGTTCCAAACTTCCTCTACTTCTGCTTTGTTTAGTTTAAGTGTTTTAAGGAAGTTTTTGGTTTCCGTTTCAGAGAGTTTTTTCTGCAAGTTTGGACTTTGAGTTAAGTGGGCGAATTCCTTTGAGTAGTAGTTGATTTCTTCTTGAGTAAACTCAACTTCGTTTACTTTCATATTGATTAATATTTATCTTAGTGACCCCCGCAGACCCAACTGTCGTGGTTCAAAATAGTAGCTTGTGAAGCACTTCTCCAAGTGCACTGGCAATTATAAGCAACATTGTTTCTTTGAAAGCTAAGTTTGGTCCTTAAGTTCTGTTCTTTTGAGTAGTTATTTCTGAAAAACAAGTAGTTACAATCCTCTGACCACTGCGAGTCAGGAAACCTCTTGATAGGAAGGTCGCAGCTAGTGCACCGAAGTTTGTCGCAAGACTTGAGTCTAGAAGACCCTATTGTTAAGCCCGAAGCAATGTCTGTTCCTCCTATGCACAAAGGATAACACTTTTCAACCCTAGTGGGCTTTTGGACTTGTCTTAGGACGGGTTTCTGTTGGGGAGTTTCAGAATCTTCCAATGGCTCTAGTAAATCATCAAGTTCCTCTAGGGCTTTGTTTGGGAAAGGGCTTTTGGCCTTGGGGGGCTGGGTGCTGGGTTCAAAGGCCCCGTCTAGTTCTTCTAAGAGATCATCTAGCTGGGATCTCATATTTTTTAAATATGCACAAAGCTGTGGACTACTTAGTGATTGGAGGAGGCAGTGGAGGCCTTGCTTCAGCTAGAAGAGCTGCCAAGTACGGCAAAAAAGTAGCTTTGATCGAAGCAAACAGACTTGGCGGAACCTGCGTTAACGTGGGCTGTGTTCCTAAAAAGATAATGTGGAATGCCTGTTCTATGGTTCATGATCTAGAACTTGCCAAAGACTACGGAATCGAGTCCTCGCACACTCTTCACTGGGATGTCCTCAAAAACAACCGAGATGCCCACATTGCTAAACTGAACCAGATTTACTCAAATAACCTCCAGAAAGACAACGTAGAAGTAATTGACGGCTGGGCTAGTTTCAAAGATCCCCACACTGTGAAGGTAGAGGGCTTTGGGGAAATATCTGCACCCCATATACTGATTGCTCCTGGGTCCAAAGCCACAATGCCTGACATACCTGGAGCAGAACACCTTTTAAACAGCGACGACTTTTTCTTGTTTGACAAAGCTCCTTCGAAAGCACTTGTGATAGGCAATGGCTACATTGCTGCTGAGCTAGCTGGAGTGCTTAATTCTTTTGGAACAGAGACCTACATAAACATCAGAGGAGAACAGTTCTTAAGGGCCTTCGACAGGTCAATAACTGAGGTTTTGGAAGAGGTCATGGCTAGAGACGGAATCAAGTTCTTGAAAAGCAGAATTCTCACAAGTGTTCACAAAGAAGACAACGGTTACAGTGTTACCTTTAACACTGGAGAAACCTTTAACTTCGAAAAAGTCATTTGTGCAATTGGGCGCGAAGCCAACGTTGAGGGTTTGGGGTTGGAAGCCGCAGGAGTACGTTTGCATTCAACTGGCTTCATCGAAACTGACGAGTACGAAAACACCAACGTAGAAGGACTCTATTCTTTAGGAGACGTTAATGGAAAACTTCAGTTGACTCCAGTTGCCATAGCAGCTGGAAGGGCTTTAGCTGACAGACTGTTCGGAGGAAAACCTGACGCAAAACTTGACTACGACAGTGTTCCAACAGTGATGTTTACTCATCCCCCAGTAGGCTGTGTGGGACTCACAGAAGAAGAAGCAAGGGCACGCTTTGGAGACAGCGTCAAGGTTTACAGAACCAGGTTCAACAACTTGTTTTACGCAGTTTCAGAGCACAAAACTCCTACTTTGATGAAGTTGGTGTGTGTGGGGCAAGAAGAAAGGGTTGTTGGACTGCATGCCCTTGGCAAAGGAGTTGACGAAATGGTCCAAGGCTTTGCAGTTGCAGTTAAAATGGGAGCTACTAAAGCCCAGTTCGACAAAACAGTAGCAATCCATCCCACTGCCAGTGAAGAGCTCGTAACTATGGTTTAATTAAAATGCTTGGTAGTTAGCGACCTTCTTCTTTCAGCTTTTGACTCTTCTAACTCTTCTGGGTTAGTTTTACTGAAGTTTGAAGTTCTATTGAACTTAGAGTCATATTTGGGTTCGGCAAATGACTTAGAGTCTACTTTGAGACTGTACTGTCTTTCCTGCATCACATCCAAAAGCTCCCTGATTGCAAACGAGCCTAAACCATACCCCCCAATTCCATTTCTAACGCAAACTATTATGAAAGCTGACTTGCTGAGAACGTCAGGAAACTCAGAGGACTCAAGGGCTTCTATAAAGAACTCTTGGATCTTTGCTGGAGGTATTCCAGAGTCAATCATGCCTATCATCTCTGAAAACTTTTCATAGTTCAGTGGTTCTGAGCTTTGCTCTTCCAAAATCCTTTCGAGTTCAGTTGCGTCTCTCAGTTGTCTGAAGTTATAAACCTCTATAAGTGAATTTAGGTAGTTTGACTTGGTAACTATGTAATCAAAGGTTTTAATACTGCTTTCGTATTTCTTGAAGTTAATGCGTGCTTCAAATTCCTCGTACTCTAGTTCTCCGTTTCCAGAGTCGTCAGCTTCGAAAAAGAATCTTTTGATGTCTTCATCACTTAGCCACAACTCCAAGTCAGACTTGGCTCCTCTAATGAACTCTTCTGCGTCGATGCTTCCTCCTGAGTCCTTGTCAAGCAACTTAAACAACTCGTCTGGCCTTTTTCCAGCCTTTTTCATTTTGTGGGTAATAATGAACGAAACGTGGTCTATAAAAGAGATGTTGCCTGGCTTGATTAGCCTCAACATAAGAGCTCCTCCCTCTGGGTCTTGAACAAACTCATGGTAAACGTAGTCTAAAACGTCAAACAACATTGCCTCTCCTCCACTTCCTGCGTACTCCACTGCAGCTTGTCCGTGAGTAATGCCTCCAGAGCCCACTCCAGACTTTTTCCCTAGTCTTTCTTTGAGTTTGTTGGCCTTTTCAACCAGAGAAGCAAACTTAACACGTGCAACAACTAAGTACAAGGCAAGGTTGTAAGGAACAGGGTCTTGGTGGAATAGCTGAAGCAACCTTGCGTAGAACTGAGCATATGGGTGTTCTTGCGTTACCAAGTCCCTAAGAGTAGGAATTAACTGTGCCAGGGTCTTTTGGGCTATGTTCCTAATTCCAAACCTTCTGTTGAGGAACTCAACCATGTACTCAGTCATGCTTCTGGGTTTCCTTTTATCAGCTAGATCTTTTTGGTCAGTTTTGTACTTCTGATCCATCATTTCTTCTAAAAGCTTAAAGGCGTTGGTTGGGTTCATGGGCTTTACAGAGCGTTGGTCTATGCCTTTGAGTTCTTTCATGATGGCGTTAGACTCCATCAAGTTTTCTTTTTCTTGTTGCAAAGCCATAGAAGCTGACTCTTGAGCTTCTTTGAATTCAGTGTCTTGGGTACTTTCTTCAAACACCCTTTCAGCTTTTTTCCAAATGTTAAACGATTGGAGCAGTCTGCAGAAGTCGTGCTTCCTGTAACAAGCTGCAAGTAGTCTGACGTGCTTTTCCTTGAGGAGTTTCTCGTCGAGTTTATTTTCTTGACTCCCACTGTGCAACTCAAACAGCTTAGCCTCAATGACTAAGTTTTTTTGGTGCAGTTCTTGTTTCTCAGATTCAAGTTCACTTACTAAGGTGCCGGTGTCTTTGAGTTCTTGGTTTTCACAGACTAGTTTTTGGTTGATTTCTTCTAGTTCTTTCAGCCTTTTTTCAACTAACTCTTTTTCAGAGTTTAGGCTTTCTACCCTGAGTTTAAGCTTTTCCGCCAACTTTTCGTTTTCTGAGCTAAAAGTGTTTAGCCTGCTTATCTCTTGCTTTGCAGTTCTGTAGTCGTCCTCGATTCTCCTGCCTTGTTCAGAGTTTTGCTTGAGCTCTTTTAGTTCTAAGTATAGCTGTTCGATTCTGACCTGCTTTTCATGCAGTTCTATTTTTAGGTTCTGAACGTTCTGGGTAGGGGGCGCTTCCTTAGAGCAACAACATCCTCCTCCTAAAAGTCTTTCCTCTACACTTAAGTAGTTCTTCTTGCCAACTTGGATGATTTTGGGACAAATGTAAGTACTTAACTTTTCCAAACTCCCCAAAACTCCAATGCCTTTCATAAGTAATTCGCCACTACTAGTTAAAACGTCAGCTTGTTCCAATGACGTGTTTATTATGAACTTTAAGCTCGAACCGTTTTTCGGTTTTACGGTCAATAAGCTATTTTGTTTCATTATTATAAGTCTTGAGAAATACGTTTTTAATGTATTTTCAAAAAAATTCCGCATCCGGGATTCGAACCCGGGTCTTCTGGGTGAAAGCCAGATATCCTAACCGTCTAGACTAATGCGGATTAGTATTACAGGGAATGCTCTGTATTTATTGCTCACTAATAAACTCGATATAAAAATTCCGCATCCGGGATTCGAACCCGGGTCTTCTGGGTGAAAGCCAGATATCCTAACCGTCTAGACTAATGCGGATTGAGTATTTGGGTGTTTAGGGGTATTTATTTGAATTATTAGAAAATTGAACAACAAGATGAGTTTTTATTGCCTGCTATGGGAGTTTCGGGATTAGGTTCTTGGTTTGTTAGGGGGTCTCTCTGAGGGTCTCTTTGAGGACTTCTCTGGGGGTCTCTCCAGGGGCTTTTCTGAATAGATCTGTTCCGGTTTTTCTCAGACTCAGGTATTGAAGGCACACTTTCTTCTTTGTAGAACCCAGACATTCCGAATTCATCTCTTTCATCAATGTAGTCAGACTCAGGTATTGAAGGCACACTTTCTTCTTTGTAAAAGCCCTGCTTTGAGAGCTTAAGGTTTAGAATTGAGGAGGAAGCTTCAGCAGCTTTTTCTGGGAATCTATGCTGAATAGTGTCGTAGGACATAGGGGGTGTTTCATTGGGGTGCAAAACAGTTGGGAAACTTTTGGGGTTTGAATTCAGGCTTTCTTTCTTCTGTGGATCAAATTCCCCGAACTGTTCGTTGGGGCCATTAAACTCTGGGTAATCGTTTGTTTGGTTCATTTGGCTAAGACCAGCTAGCACGAACTTACCTGAGTGTTCTAAGTACTCAGGACCTTTGAGGTGTTCTGGAACCTTTTTCAGGTTGTGCTCAGTGTTGGTTTTTGGAACTTTTTGGAGTTTCGGCTGGAGTTCACTGGCACTGACTTTAGGCAACTCTTTTTTAACTGTTTTCACAAAGTCGTCCCAAGTCCGGCAAGCCTCTAACTCTTGGGAAATGAGACTAAGTGCTGCTCCAAATATACACAGGATTTTGTTGATGGTGTTTTTGAGCAAAATAGAGTCCCACACAAAACATGTTGTTTCTATGTTGAAGAAACTGCAACTCAGTCTAGTTACAAAACTCATTATGAAGTTCTTTAACTTGTCAACGTTTTTTTGCTGTCTGAAGTCCAAAACTTCCCGGATCTTGGACTCTATGGAGTGGTCGATTTCCCTCACACAGGCTAAAAAGTGCTCTACTGCTGAGTTTTCGTCAATGTACTTACTGCAAATACTTGCTTGTATTGCTTTGATTCTGGAGAAGAACCCCACCATCATTGTAGTTTGGGAAGAGTAGTTGAACAAAGTGTGTGCTATTGGCAAAAGCAAGTAGTACTCATAGTCTTGGAGTCTTTTCTCAGAAACCCTTTCGAAGTAGCCTAAAACAACTTTCATGGCATTCAAAAGGTTTTGGTCGTAAGCTAGTCCAGGGGAGTGTTGCCTAAGCAAGTCTGCACACCTTTTGGTGATTTCTATTTCGTTCGGCGACACTGTTTTCCAACTAGCTTCGTAACAGAGGTCAGTGTAGCTTTTTTCGCTTTCCCTGTCCCTCAACAAAGCTTTCCAGATTTGGACCCTCATTTCAGTTGGAATTAGCTTTTCGTGGAAAGAGTCCAGCAAGTCTTTGTTCTGGGGGTTCCTTCCAAGTAAGTTGCCCAGTACCTCAAATTCTACTTTGGAGTTGTTGGTGAATCTTTCTGTCTGGGCTTCCCTAATTCTNTTGTTGTAGTTCCTGCGGACCTTCCCCAGAAGGTTAAGGACTTCGGGATTGCTTTTGAGTTTTTCAGCAGCTTTTTTAACTACTAAAGTTTTTTCTTCTGGAGACAACTCTGCGAACCTTACGTTCCTCTGCTCAGTGGCTTCTTGCTGAGCGCACTCCATAAAAGCTGACTTTAGAGCTTTGATGTTCGTGACTTCGTCGAGTACTCTGGATTCAACGTCTTTGACTACAGGTAACTTGTTTTCTTCGTGCATATTTACCAAAGACTTAGTTACTAAAATAATTCTTGGTTTGTTTTTTCAAGTAGGTTATAGTTAAGTTCCCTAACTGCAAGTATGAGTTCCCTAAGTTCTACTTCGTGCTTCTTAGCACCCTGCTCAACGTTTTCTGGTTCATACCCGTACTCCTGGAACACTTCGTCCTCCAAAATTTTCATTTTGACGTTGAGTTCATTGGGGTCTTCCTCTGAAAAGTTCTCAGCCCTAGAGATGTAGAACTCCAGGATTTCTTCCAGTTTGTCTCTTGTAAGTAAGGGGCATGATTGCTTGTCAACAACACTGCACAGCCGAGTGATTTCCACCCTCACATCAACGTCGTTTTCTAAGTATTTGTAGGACTGGTTCAAGGTTTGTTCGTTTAAGTTGTGCTTTGCCAGAGTTTCGTCGATAGCGCGCTGCAGGGTCCTTTTGGCCTGCTCCTTGAGTTCCCTCACGCAATTTCTGTACTCCCTGCCTCCTCTGTTTAGTTTCCTCCTCTTTTTGCGGTTTAGTCTCTGTAAAACAGCAAAGTCGCTGGAAAAACTTTCTCTAATCTCTGAAAGCAACTTGAGGAAAGAGTTCTTCTCCAGCAACTTCACATTGAAGTAAGAAACAGAAGACCTAGCTTTGTACCAAATGTAAACTCCCGAAGCCACTACTGCTAAAGCTCCACCTATCACCAAGTATTTCTTCAAGGAGCTGTTCAAAGCACCTTTATTTTGGACTTCCATTATTTAATTTAAGCTTTTTGCTTCCAGTAGGACAAAGTTCAAGTATCTTGCACTTCCCGCACCGAGGACCCACGGGTTTGCAAATCGTTTGTCCAAAACCCACAAGGTTTTCATTCACTTCAGGCCACACTTCTTCTGGAAGAAAGGACTCTAGTTCTTTCCTAGTTTGCTCAGGAGTTTTGGTCTCCACCCACCCTAGCCAGTTCGAAATCCTGTGCACGTGCGTGTCCACTGCTATTCCATGTATTTCGCCGTAACAACTCTGCATAAACAGCAAAGCCATTTTAGGTCCTACTCCTGGAAGTTTCAGCAAAGCCTTGTAGTCCCTTGGCACGTCACTGTTGTACTTTTCCTTGAGGATTTCGGCTGCTTTCTTAATGTACTTTGCTTTATTGTTGTGGAAACTCACACCATATATTTCTTGAGAAAGGCTTTTAGTTTCAGTTCCAATGATTCTTTGCACTGTAAGTTCATTAGACTGCAGTTTGCGCATAACTTTTCCAGTCATAGTGTCTTTGGTCTGGGCACTTAGCATTAAAGCAACAAGAGTTTGGAACCGTACTACTTCTGGAGGTTCAGTAAAGTCAGCTAAATGACTGCACCCGTCTTCGTCAACTGGGGCTTCGAATTCTTTGCGCATTTGAATTATTCCTTCGTAGGCTTTTCTCCACTGTTCTCTGGCCTTGTAGTTTCTAGTTGGGCCTTTGATAACTTTTTTGACCATTTTTATCATTACAGTTAGTAGTGCCCCAAGACACTTGACATGTCTCTTAAGGCGCTTTGATGTTCTTCCTGTTCTTTTTCGATGCTTTCAATGAGCAGTCTTTCTTGTTCTTTGAGTTCCAGCAAAGCGTTTTGGTCTTGTTGTTTCTTCTTCTCTATGAATTCAATGTGTCGGTTGTAGGAGTTTTCTTGTCTGTTGACTTTGGTGTCTGTGATTAAGCGTTTCCTCATAGCTCCAGTTTGTTTGTTCAAAACAATAGCGTCATGCTTTTGTTTGTTCCTTCTTTTCTGTTCAATGTCCTGTTGCTGGAGTTTCCTCTTAACAAAGTCTTTGTAGCCTCGGAAGCGTTTCCCAGCTAGTTGTTTGACGTTGAACATTTCAGTTTTGACTAAGTAAGACATAGTGGTTTGGTACTCTCTTTCTTGTTTGATTTTTTCCTGCTTGACTTCTAAGTCTGCTTGGTTCATTTGGAAAGTCCCCGTTTCGGCCCTTCTTTGGGACAAATACCTTTTCTTGTTCGAGTCGACCTTTTCGATTCTTTTACGGGTTTCTGAGATCCTTTTAAGTGCTCTGTTGTGTTCGAACTTCAGTAGCCTTATCCTGGCTTGGATGGCCTCTGCCTCCCTTTCGGCCTTTAGTCTTTTTTCTCTTTCGACTTTGTAGTCCAAAGTGCCTTCGTTACACTCCGACATTTATTTAGTTGATTAATATTTATAAGTCTGAAGACCAACACTTTTAGTCGGCTGCGTGGCGCAATGGTAGCGCGTCTGACTTCGGATCAGAAGGTTGTGGGTTCAAGTCCCATCGCAGTCATTTTTTTGGCAGTGAGTTGAGTTGAGTTTGAATATAAAAAATGGAAGATGTGAAAGACATCCTTAACCTGCCCAAAAAAGACAACTCCAAAAAAGAAGAACTTTTCAGTCGCGAAGTACTTAACTTAACTGGAGGAGCTCCCCCCATGAAGCCTTCAACTTCCAAAAAGTTCCTCAAAGGTCTGAAGGAAAAGCGACTAGATAAGAAACCCAGTGAAAAGTGGGTGTGGGCGCCCTTTACTAACTCAGCACGGTCAGATGGACTTTTTTTGTACCACTGGCGCAAAGCAAACGACAAAGAAGAAGACTACGCCTTCAGTAAGTTCAACAAACAAATCGAACTTGTAGAGTTCTCTGAAGAGGAGTACAACTTAGTTGCTGAACACGGGGACTGGACCAAAGAAGAAACTCTCTACTTGTGGGACTTGTGCAAAAACTACGACCTCAGGTTTATAGTTGTCCAGGACAGGTATGACGAAACCAAGTACAAACGAAGAAGTGTAGAAGACCTCAAAGAAAGGTACTACACACTGGCCTCCAAAGTGTTGGAGCTCAGAGGAGTCAAAGAACACCCCATCCAAAACCACCCCTACAACCCCAACTACGAACGCAAACGCAAAGCCCAACTTGAAAGGTACTTCCTCAGAACTAAAGAGCAAGACGACGAAGAAAGGCAACTTTGTGAAGAAGCCAGGAAACTAGACGTCAGAATCAAAAAGGAAGAAAAGGAAATGAAGAACTACGAAAAACTCATGAATGCAGAGTCTGAAGAAATAGAACTGCCTGAGTGGACTCAGGGCAAAAAAGAAACCCCCAAAGGACCTTTTTTAAGGTCCTACTTTCTGGCACAGCCCCAGCTGCCTTCGAGAGTTCAAAAGAAAGTAGAAACTATCTTAAAAGACGTTGGGATCCCCGAAAAACCCACTCCCACCCAAGAAGTAGTTGACTTGTTCACCAAACTTAAAAAAGAAGCTTTGATTTTGCTCCACCTCCAAAAACACCTCATCAAAAAAGAAAACGAAAAAAAGTCACTTGAAGAAAAAATCAAAGAGTTAAGACACACCAGAAAACCCAACATGAAAGTGCAGACCTACATGCCTCCCAAACAGCAACTCCAGCCTATTCGAACTCCCACCAAAATGACAAAACAAACCATCGAAGCTATGAACAACCTCCAGTCTTCTGCCCTGAAAAGAGGCATGGGCAAAGTCAGACCCTTGCCAAGTGAAGATGAGTACCCAGACCTGAATCCTTCCAAAAAACCCAAAAGTAAGTGAGTGGTAATAATTAAATGGGAAAAAGGTCCACGCACTCTTCTCCGCAAAAGTGCTCTCCAAAAGACTTCCCCAGCAAAAGGATAGCTAAAACTAGTACTTCTCCAGAAGATAACTCCAAGCAAAACACAGACGAAGAAGGCGAACCTGAAAAACACCCTAAGTTTTGTGAAGACCCAGAGAAGTGCCAGGTCTTTGTAGAAAGGATCCACAAAAACTCTTCGGAAGAAGACCTAAAAAGTTTGTTTGCAGAGTGTGGCAGTGTAGTTAGCTTGGAGCTCCTCAAGAACTCACACAACAAGTTCAAAGGAATGGCTTTTGTCGTTTTTTCGAACTCACAAGAAGCTGCAAAAGCAGTCCAACTAACTGGAAAAAAACATTTGGGCAAAGGAATCAAAGTGAGTTTGCCGAAACCCAAACCCAGCACAAAAGTAATTCTAGTCAAAAACCTACCCTTCGGAGTGACTGAAGACGAGCTAGCGAAAGTCTTTGAAGACTGTGGAGACATTAAAGAAGTCAGAGTTAGTCCCAACTCTGCTTACGTTGAATTTGAAGCCACTCTGTGCGCCCAAAAGGCTGTTGAAAAAGAAAGTGTACAATTCAAAGGAAGTTACTTGGAACTCAGCTACTCCTTTGAAAGAGCCCAACACACACAAAAGCTCAAGAACTACTCACTGCTTCCTTTCAGAGGCAGGAAGGTAATTTTCAACTAGTTAAGTTTAATGTTTGAACTCTTAATAAAAATGGGCGAGAACTGCTCGTGTCTGAGAGGTGAAACTGATGAAATGAAAACAGCAAACATGGAAATAGGCCCCATAAGTACCCTGTTCGAAAAAACCAACACTCAAAAAGAGAACAAAGAAGCCAAAGAAATCAAACTAACTCTAGACACCAAAAGAGGACCGTCAGAAAACGATAAGATAGAACTACAGAGTGCTGCTAGAGGCTACTTAGTCCGCAAACAACTGACTGGAACAGCCAGCACACAGTTTGAGCCGTTTGGAGCTCCTATTACAGAAGCTGCTACTCCAGATGTCAAAAGGATCAATGAAAAACTAGGGGAGTTTGGACTTGGCGAAAGCGACAGGTGGAGTGGGCCTTTTAAACTCGGAGACAACGTTTACGAAGGAGAGTGGGAAAAAGGAAAACCTCAAGGGAAAGGAATCCTAGTGACTCCAGACGGCAGTTTGTACACAGGGTTTTTCAAAGAAGGTCTGATGGAAGGAGAGGGCAGACTAGTCAGTAGCGAGCAGAACGTCTACGAAGGGGAGTTCAAAGCAGGAAAAGCTGAAGGCAAAGGCACCATCACTACTAAAGATGGCGGAAAATACACAGGAGAGTTCAAGAACGACATGCAGCACGGACAAGGCAAAGAAGTGTGGCCTGACGGAAGCCAGTACGAAGGAACTTATAAAGACAATTGCAAACAAGGGTATGGAGAGTTCCTTTGGAATGACGGAGACTTTTACAAAGGAGAGTTTTACCAGAACTTTTTGCATGGCAAAGGAGAATTTGTGTGGAATACTGACAAAAAGTACGTAGGTGACTGGGAGTGGGGCAAAATGCACGGACAAGGAGTTTTTACTTGGTACGACGGACGCAAGTATGAAGGCCAGTACCAGTCTGGCGTCAAGCACGGGAAAGGCAAGTTCACTTGGCCAGACGGCAGACAGTATGACGGAGAGTGGGTTAACGGGAGAATGCACGGAGTTGGCTACTATACATACAAAAAGAACGGCCAACTAGTTACTAAAAAGACCTTGTTTGAAAACGGAATTAAGAAAGGATTTTTGAAAGATAATTAAGTTTATACATAGTTGTAATTAAAATGAGTAACCTAGAAGACAGAGCAACTTTAAGAACAGTGATAGTTAGCTGGGGGAAGTTCGTGGAGTTCCAAAAACAAAAACCTGGTTTGATCATTAAAGCAAATGTGCACTGGAAAGTTTGTGTGCTGAGGAAGATCATTTACGAATTGCGGGGTCTCAAAAACAAAACCAAAAAGACCAACTTAGTTTTCCAAGAGGTTTCCAGCAACCACCTGGAAGCCTTAAGAAAAAGGGCCTTTGAAGGCTTCAAGGTCTTCACAGAACTAAGCTTAGAAAAAGCAAGAACTCAAGTTAGGGTGCTGCAATTCTACAAGTTGAGTTACTGCTTCAGAGCTCTAAATGCTTGGAAGAACTACGGATACTACTTAGCTAAGGACCAAGAAACTAGAGTCCTAGCTGTTTACCAGTGGTCCATGTCCACCAAGTCCAGGTACTTCAGGCTACTCCAAATAGCAACTCAGGAATCCCAAAACGAAACAAACCTCAAAATCCAATCGTATCTAGCTTACAAGTAAGACTTAATTAGATCTCTGGGTGCAAAGAGGTTCTTTAGAAAACTAAAAGCAAACCTAGCAGACAGAAGGACTGAAAAGTTCAAAGCTTTTAACTTCAAGTACTTAGTATCTAAGTTTCAAAAGAAAAAGGCTCTGAAAAGGTTCAAAAACTACTTAGAGCGCAAAAAAACCTTGGAAACCACCAAAACCACCCTCCAAGAAATCCAGCGTAACAGGCTTTTGGAAAAAGTATTCAAGGCACTCCAGTTCAAGGGCGACTCAACAGTGTACCTGAAGAACTTACTTTTCAAAACTTTCAACAGAGTAGTTGTTTACAAAAACCAGAGAAAGGACTCCCAAAGTGCCAAGCAAAGCGCTTTGAGTGCATACTACGAAAAGCTGCTGAGTAAGTGCTTCCAAGCTTGGGTCAAGAACTGGAAACTCAAACTGAGAAACTCCAGAAGGAAAAAAAAGTCATTTGAGTTCTTCAGGGAAGTTGTTTCCAGAAAGTTTTACAACACCTGGGTGACTAGGTACTTCGGAAAGACTAAACAAAAAGCCAAAGTCAGGAGAATTCAAGAACTCATCCAATCCAACAAAAAGCTTAAAGTGGTAGCGTTGTTGGAGAGCCACTCTAAGTACTCCAAAACGAAGTCAGAGAGCTTGACCTTTCACACCCAAAAACTCAAGTCCAAAGTCATTAGGTCTTTGAAGAACCACAAAAGTAAACTCCAAGAAAAAAGAACTAAGGAAGAATCTGCTACTTTGCAGTACTTCCACAACAAAAAGATGCTGGGCTTTAGACTGCTGACTTGTCTTGTAAGCGAAAAGTCCTTGAAACTTGAAAAGGCCGAAGAAATGCACAATCGGTATAAAATACAACTACTGCTAAAGTCCTTGCAAGCCTTTTCTATACACAAAACTCTGCACTTAGAAGACTTCAACAAAAGAAAGCAACTAGAAAAAACTATTTCTAAGAACCTAATGAACAAAGCCCTTTGCCTCTGGAGAAAAAAACTCCAGAGCCTACTTGGAAGGGCACAAACTTACCAAAGAGTGTGGGCTAAGAACCAAAACTTTTTGAAGAAAACAGTCTTTAGAAATTGGCATGCAAACTTAAAACTCAAACGCCAAAAGTTACTTGAAAAGCAAAACCTTTACAACCAAGCCGCGCAAGTATACTGCTTGAACCTGTGCAAAGTTTCTTTCAAACAGCTGCACCAGTTCCACATGTCTGAGTATGTGAAGCACTTAAAAATAATAAAGGCCTTTAAGTTCTGGAACTGCAAAAGACTAGAAATGTGCTTTGGGGGGTGGAAAGTCAGACTTGTCAAGTGGCAAAGAAAAAACATCGACAACTTAGTTTCCAAACTCAAACAAGAAGAGCACCAGTCCCTGACTCAAAACCAAAAAGTACTGGAACTCGTCAAAAAGATTGCCTTCAAGTGGCTCAGCAAAGTCAGAAACAAAACCCCACAAAAGCCACCCTTGAAACTAGAAAAACAAAACAAAACTCGAAAAAAAAGACCCCCGCCCAGAAGACTTGACCACTCTAACACCTATGAAAGTGTGGGTTCCGGAACTTCTGGACTCAGCAAGTACTCTTCAGAGGAGTGCCTTCAGACCGTTAGACATTCAAGTGTCCAAGAAAGAATCAACCAAATCGAACTAGAACTTCTGAAGTTTAACTCTGAAAGAACCAAACTCAAGCAATTCCAAAGTCTGCTTGAAAAGAACCCTTCAAATGAGTTTTTGAACAACGAAGTAAACCAACTCAAAGAAAAACTCAAGCAGGAACTGCCCAACATCAAAAGTCTGCACCAAGAAATTCAGCACCTTAAAGCTAACTCTTAAGCACGTAATGTTAAGGAATAGTTACCTTAGTTCTTCTTAGGAGTTTCTTGAGTAACTAGGAAGTGGTAGCTTATGATCAAAAACACCACTGAAATTCCCATGAGGTTGAGCAAAAAGTAAAGTTCGTATTCCATTATATTATAATTCAACAACTAACACTTAGACAATAGAATAATGATAAAGTTCATAAACAGAATTATGAGGAATATATGTCAAATGGAAACAAAAGAAGTAATAGTACCGGCCCAGGGCAAAATACACTTAACTAGCGAAGAACAAAGGTTTTTCCAAGACTTAAAGCAAGTAGTTGAGAAAAAAGGCTGCGGAACAGAACTAAGAGTAGCTGGTGGCTGGGTTCGCGACAAGTTGTTGGGACTTTTGAGCACTGACATAGACATTGCTTTGGACAACATGATGGGCGAACCCTTTGCAAGACTTGTAATGGAAAGTATCCCCAGCATTAGGGGACTTGGAACCATAAAAGCCAACCCCCAGGCCAGCAAGCACCTAGAAACTGCCTGTGCTCGCATACATGGACTAGACATAGACTTTGTGAACTTGAGAAGTGAAGACTACTGCGAAGACTCCAGAATTCCTTCAATGCAAATAGGCACTCCTTCCGAGGACGCCCATAGAAGGGACCTTACGATTAACTCTTTGTTCTACAACATCCACAAAGACACCATTGAGGATTTCACGGGAAACGGACTGCAAGACCTCTTCAGCAGAGTTGCTCGCACTCCTCTTCCACCCAAACAAACATTCCTAGACGACCCACTAAGAGTGCTAAGAACTATTAGGTTTGCAGCCCGCTACGACTTAGCAATTGCTGACGAAATACACGAAGCTGCTCTAGACCCCGAAATTGTGGAGGCTTTGTGCAAAAAGGTCAGTAGAGAAAGAATCTCAAAGGAGTACCAACTAATGATGAAGGGAAACAACCAAATAAAGGCCTTGAAACTCTTGAACGACTACAACTTGCTAAACGTTATTTTTCTACTGCCTGAGAACATGCAGAACTTACTTCCAGATGGTTACGAGCTCGCAGTTGAATTGGTCCCTGAAGAGTCCCCGACTGATTCTTTTTACTTGTACACAGCTGCAATTTTAAGTCAGTACCACAACGCCCAGGAATTCAGTGTTCCAAAAAAAAGAAGCTTCTACCCTCTTTTCGAGCACATTTGCTGCGAGTCTTTGAAACTCTCAAACAACGACTCCAAAGTCATAAGTGGAATCCTTTCAAACTTAAGCACTGGAATGGAAGTACTTAGAAGTCAAGACTTAGTTAAAACAGGCTTCATGATCAGAGAAACTAAAGAGTATTGGAGACTAGTACTCAAACTAGGTGAAGCTATGCTTGGAACACAAGGCTTGAAAGAGTCACTTACTGAATTCATAACCCAAAGTAACCTTCAAACCTTTTACTCAGAAAAGCCTATAGTGGACGGTGGCGAAGTCAAAAGAACCGTAGGAGTAAACGGACCTGATATCGGCAAAATGCTCCAAGCAGCTATATCTTGGCAGATTTTAAACAGAAATGGAACCAAAGAACAACTTGTTGAGTTTTTAATACAAAATAAGCATAATATAACATCCAGTAGTTAAATTCATATTATGGAAATTGTCAAAGCTCTAAGAGCAAGGAATCTCTTAAAAGATTTTACAGAAGTAGGTTTGGAATTCACCAAAAAGGCTGTTTATTGTGGATTTGACCCTACGGGGGCTTCTTTGCACTTAGGACACTTGCCAGCACTCAACGCACTTATTCTCAGTGCAGAAGCTGGTTACAAAACCATTGCTTTGGTTGGAAGTGCAACTGCTTCAGTGGGAGACCCCTCAGGAAGGGACTCAGCAAGACCTATCCTTACGCACAACTTTATTGAGTCCAATGCTCAGCAATTACAAACACAACTCCACTTAGTTTTGGACAAGTTGGCAGAAAGGGCAACTTTGCACAAGTGTGTTAAGAGTAAACCCCAGGTTACAATCCTTGACAACAAACACATTTTCAACAACTTAGATTTAATTACCTTTTTAAGAGAAGTAGGGTACCACTTTGCTATGAACCCCCTTATAAACAGAGACTTTGTAAAGAACAGAAGTGATAGCTTGACTTTTACAGAGTTCACTTACAGCCTCATGCAGGCCTACGACTTTTACTGGTTGTTTTCCAACAAAGACTGCGGAGTCCAAATTGGAGGAAGTGACCAGTGGACCAACATCACAGCTGGAACTCAACTCATTCGCAAAAAAACAGGGTATCAAGCCCTAGGAATCACCTTACCCTTACTGATGACACAAGATGGAATGAAGTTTGGAAAGACTGCAGGAAACGCTTTGTTCTTAAATAGCTACTTGACTTCAGAGTACTCTATTTACCAGTACTGCTTCAACTTACCTGATGACACTATTGAGGACTTACTTTACAAACTCACATTTTTGCCGAGTAGTGAAATTGAAGCAGCCATGCAGCACCCCTTAGAACAAAGAATTCCCCAGAAACTATTGGCTAAAGAGATCATTTCAGGAATTCACGGCGAGGAAAAAGCCAAGCAAGCCCAAAGAGTTTCAGAAATTCTGTTTAGTAAAAAGTACTTGAAGTTAGAAGAAGAAGACTTAGAAATGGCTTTCAAAGAAGCACCTAAGTATAGCTGCGGTGGCGGAGAAGTAGTTAGAAGTCTAAAGGAATCCGGAGTAGTTGAAACTAACTCTGCTGCCCGAAGACTCATTAAACAAAAGGCTCTGAAACTCAATGGAAAAACTGCAGCAGAAGGAATGAAACTTAGTGAGTTCGGGCTTATTGCTAACAAGTACTTGATCGTCCAAGCAGGCAAGAAAAATATTTCTGTGCTTACTGTTACATAAGTTATTTCAAGTTACTAAGAACACAGAGCTTATTTGAATCAAGGCTTTTAAAAATATTTTTCTGGCTTCTCGTTGCTCAAATCACTGTAACTTATAGTAGTTTGGGTGCTTAAACTGTTCTATTGACTAGAATTTCCTCTAGTAGTTTTAGTCCTTTATTGTTTCCTACTAAGTTCTTGATGCAGCTAAGGACAAGTCAGAGTATTTCAGGGAACCTTACTGAATGCTTTTTTCTTCCACTAATTTACAACGCTCTTCTGTGTAGTCTTCCTGCTTTCTGAATGCTCTTCTAGCCTGTTTTATAGTTGCCTAACCTTCTGTCAATTCTCTGATCCCACTATAGACTAGACAAACTAAAGTTTTAGGACATATGCTTCTTTCCAATTTCTGAGCATTATTCAAGTGCTCTTCTGCGTTGGTTTTGCTTCTGTGCACTAAAGCTAAGCTCTGCGAACTGGTCTGATTCAGGGTTAGCAAATATTAGCCTTATTTCTCTGCAAAGTTCTTCAATCCATTTCTGATCTTTTCGCTCCCAACTACATTCTTTGACAATGAACTTGTACAGTTTGTGCAGAGAAGATCCTCTGAGCATTGGTGAGTAGTTCAAGTATTGAAAAGACCTTAAGCACTTCTTGATCTTAAATATTCCTAGTTTTAGTTACATCTGGAGTTCTGAGTGAATGTTTTCTGGATGCATAGTAAGGCCTGCAAAGCCATTGGGCTGGTTTTAACGTTGGCTTTAAAATCCTAATCAAAAACTCAAAAAACTAATCCAAAAAAAATTCTTAAGTCAGTACTGCTGAATGCTTTATAATGGAATTTAAGTGGGAAAGATCGAATGACTTAAACTTGAATTCAAGGGCTCAGAACCGCTTGAAGGAAGCACCGCGTCTTTTAGAGGAACAAGGCTTTCCTTAATTCTGTGGAATCTTAAGAAGCCTTTAACTGTTTGGTTAGGAGTGGGATGCATCTTGTTTGGATGGGAATTTAGGAATGGATTCTTTACTGTTTCAATTTTGCTGCTGGCAAAAATTCTGCTTGACTGCCTTCTTTCCTGCGCTTTTTCTGAGAAAATCCAAACCTTCAGCAGTGTGTGGAATGGACTTAGCTTTCAAAGAATGGCACTTTCTCGAGTAAGACCAGGGAACTTAGTTTTTGTTGAACAGAATCAAAAGTCCCCTTACAGCATGCTTGTTTTAAGTGCTTTGGACTCTCAAATCCAAATCTTGAAAACCTCAAATTTGCTGACTTTCAAACACCCAGTTAAGGAAACTCAAGAAATAATGGGTTCTAACTCACTTGAAGAACTGTCTTTGGTAATCCAAAGTTTGAACTTCAAGGTTAGTTTTGAGGAAGAGAAGGTTAAATTGAAACTTGAAGACTTTCCAAAGAGCACCGAGTTACTTAAAGATAACTTCATACGCAAAGGCTGCACTCTACTTTCTGGTTGGGTTGTAGGTTTGGTTGTTGAAAATCCTCTCAAAACCAAGAAGTCCTGCTTTTACTTCCAAACAATTCTTTCTAAGCTAGAATGGATTCTGGTGTTGTTTTTAACCCTAATTTTGGGAACTTTGTTTGCTATACAGGGTAACATTGCTGACTTAGTGTTTTACTACTCATTTTCCCTAGTGCTGGTTCCTTTGCCCCTTTCAATACTCCTCGACACCCTGAGATTCTTTTACTTAACAAAGTTCCAAAAAAGGTTTCCAGGGATAACCTTCAACAGAAAATTGCTGAACGAGAATCTAGCCAAAGTCAAGTACTTTGTGTTCTCCAAATCTAATTTGCTCAAGAATGAAGATCTCTTAGTCAACTACTGTTGTACACCCACAAGTCGCTACCAGTTAGACAAGTCCTATGTCGAAAAAAGTACTAACTCAAGTCGCGAAGAGTCTATACTTATGAGCAGCAGGTCTTTTCTAAGCAGTTCAAATCAAAGCAAAGACTTATTAAGGGAAGAACGCCTTGTTCAAGCCTTGGCTTTATGCAACTCCATCCAGCTCGAGCACTACAAAACCACTATTTCCCCTGAAGACATTGCTATTGAAAACCTCTTAGACAAACTTATGGTGAGAGTTTCTAAGTCCAATGACTCAGTGTTGCTTAAAAACTTAGAAACTGCGCAAAGCTTCCAAATCATTAAGAGTCAACCTAGCAAGTCTTCCAAAGTCAGAGCACTGGTTGAAAACTTAGGTTCCTTTTACTTGTTTGTAAGAGGAAGCCAGCAAGACGTAGAAGGAGCACTGGAAGAACAAGACTTCGGAAATGGAGTCCCAATCTGCTATGCAGTTGCTGTTCTTTCACAAGAAGAAGTTGAGCAGTTCATCAGTGAGTGTGACTATGCAGCTTCTCTTCCGTGTAGTGAGAGAATAAACCAAGTCTTTGAAAAGTATGAACGAAATTTGAGTTTTCTAGGTGCTATAGTGGTGAGTGTGCAAGTAAATCGGGAAACCAAAAAAACCCTTAAAAAGATGGAGAGTGTTGGAATCAAGCACGTTCTTGTAAGTTCTGACTCTTATGAACACACTCTGAATGCTGCAGTAGCCAGTGGAATGATTGGAAATGGCAACTCAGTTGTGGAAATAGAAAACTCAGTATCTCCACTTGCACTAAAAAGTGACCTGAAAGAACTTCTAAATGGATTGTTGTTCAGCGAATTCGACCAGAGTCTAGCTGTTGGTCCCCAAGGCTTTTCCAAGAGCTTTTCAGAAAGACTGAGTCACTTCAGAGACTCTAGCCATCTGAGGAACGTCTACTACGAGTTCATGGACCCAGAAAACAAGTTATTCGGTGCAAGAATCAAATACGACAAAAAAAGAAACATCCACCCTTTCATTGATGAAGTTCTGGGTATGAACGACTCTGAGTTACTCAGTTTCAAAAGAACCTACAAGCCAAACAAGTTCGACTTAGTGCTCACAGGAGAAGTGTTTAAGCATGCTTTGGGAATTCAAGAGAACAGACTCTACCTAGCAGTGCTGTTCCTCTTAGCTGACTCAGTTGTTGTGGGTTCACTTTCTAAAAAAAAATTAGTTTATGATTTTATCAAAGAATGCAGCCCTAACTCAAGTGTGCTTAGCTTTTGTCCACAAATAGACTCAGGACTGAACATCGGTAAAAGCTCTGAGTTCGAAATAAAGGACTACAAAGCACTTAGGAAACTAATTTTCAGTGTAGGAGTTCCTGCTTTCTTAGCACTCAAAAAGACTTGCGAACTTTACTTCTACCAGACCTTTTTTGCATTTGCTCTGAACTCGGTGTTTTTGATCTACTCAGGGCTAAGTTCATCAACTGTAACTGGGCTGACTTTCTATGAAGTGCTTGCTTACTTAATTTCTGCTCTAAACATAGGTTTGGCATTTACTTCCGAGTCACCAGAGGAGCACAAGGAGATTAAATCCCTGAAGTTCATAATTAAGGGACTATTAGAATCCACCCTACACTCTCTGATCATCAACTTTGGACTCATTTTGACTTACACAAGTACTATTGACTCTGAGGGGTTCACTGAAAACCAAGACCTACTTACAAGTTGCTATGCTTTTTGTTTTTACTTCACCATTCAACTGAAAGTTTTGCTTTCAGTCACAAATTTAACTCTTTGTAGAATCACTAGAAGCCTGCTTTTAACTCTGATTGCGACTCTTCTGGTGTTCCTCAAGTACGGTGTTTCCCAGAGTCCGTTTTACACAGTATTTAGTTCGCCAAAGCTAGCTTTGGTGGTGCTAACTCTTCCTTTGGTTAACTTTGTTTCGTCTTACGGCTTGCAAAAAGTCTCTTTGGGAAGTCAAAACCAAGTACTTTACCTCAAGAAAAGCATAAAACTTTACAAGTCCAAGTTCTTGAAGGTTCAAAATAAAAACATTGAAGATAACTACAAAATTGACAAGTTAACTCTGAGTTTCCAGGAAATCCAAACTAACGAGAAATACTACCATTACACAACAAGTCAAAACCTCAAGAAGTACAGAGTTGTGGTTCTCATTTTCTCAGCTGCAACTATTTTTTTCCGAGTCTGGCAACTCTTCAGTTCGAAGATCGAATTTTCTTACTTCTTGATAGTTGAATTGGCTCAAGGGCTTTTCTTGGGTATTATCTACTTTACCAAACTTTCTCAGAAGTATACTGGCCTAGTTAACTTCGCTTTTGGAGTTTACTGTCTCATAATCACTCTGGCCATCAGAAACATTTATGAAGAAGTTACTCCCATGATTTACACCTTGATTCCAGTAATATACTGCTTTGGGACTTACGTTTCTTGGAAACAAGCACTATTTCTCAGCTCATTCAGTTTACTGCTGACCGCTGTGGATTTTTACAGGTACTTCCGAGACAACGGGTTTGAGGGATTTGATTTAGTTTTGGAAACTATCTATTTTGCGATTTTTTATGCTGCCACAAGTTTTAATTGTCTAATCATAGCCTATCAACAAAACTACGTCAGTTTAAAAGATTATAGGCTCAACCAAATAGTCGAGAAGAAAGCAGAGACAGCCCACAACATTGTGAATTTTCTGTTTCCTCAAGAAATCTCTCTTAAACTCATCAACGGAGATCACTCTCTTTCTAAGTTCCACGACTCTGTGACAATAGTTTTTTGCAACATTTGTGAGTTTGACCAAATAGTTAACTACTTCAGTCCTGAAGACCTCACAGCCTTCTTAGATCGCTTGTTCACCAAGTTCGACCGTCTCTGTAACACTTTAGGAGCCTCTAAGGTTGAAACAGTAGGCTACACCTTCCTTGCTTGCTTTGGACTGTCTGAAAAAGATGAACTAAGTAGTATGAAGGGACTCCAATTAGCTTCCTGGATGATTTCTGAAGCTCAGAACGTTTCTTGGAAGCAAAATGAGTACGTCAAACTCAATATCGGAGTGAACACCGGAAGCATCATATCTGGGGTAGTTGGCTACCACAAGCCCCAGTTTGTCCTGGTAGGAGACACCATCAACACTGCTAGTAGAATGGCTTCAACTCTAGAAAACTACAATTCTATTCAGGTTTCCAGAAGTACATTTGAGTTACTTGGCGACTTCCAAAACTGTGAATTTCTCGAGAAAGAAGTTTCTGTGAAGGGCAAGGGATTAATGCAAACTCATATGCTGAGCAAACTAAGCAACCAGGTCTTAGAGTTTTCTGGACTTAAACGCCGCCCTGAAATTCTTAGAAATACAAAAACAGAAATTCCAAGTCCTCAAGACGAAATCACAGAAGACATGAGAATCAAAAAGATAAAGGACTTCTCTCCTATGTTTAAGGCCCAAATTCTGAATACTATAATAATGACTGGACTTCTAGCATTCATCTCAATCATTGAGTTCGGAGTTCTACAAGACATTGGCAAACTTTTTAGAGGAATAATTTCAACGGTCTTATATGTGCTTCTTTACACATCTTACTTAACTTTGAGGAAATCCTGGGAAAAAAGATGTTTTGCTTTCATTTACCAATCAGCTATGCCTTTTTTATTGGTCACGCTTCTTTTGGTTCTGTATTCCCGAGAAGAAAATATAGAAGCAACTTGCATGGGGGTGATGGGACAAACTCTAATCGTCACTCACTGGAGTTTCCTTGAGTTCAAGTACGTCCTAAGCACTCTAATCCTTATTGGCATCTTGGTAGTACTTGATGAAGCTCTTACTCCTACGATTGGACTGTTCAATACTGTTCTCATCCTTTTCTTCAGTGTGCTGTGTTTAGTGACTCTTTACCTAAGAGACAAACAATTTGAGGCCTTCATACTGTCCAAGTCCAGACT
>PR_CR_10_Liq_1_inCRDRAFT_1000094_pt1 | contig 46796 bp, 48 predicted proteins | sample PRCRCaboRojoPR_3_FD_10241 | JGI IMG/M metagenome (IMG submission 10241) | reverse complement strand
TCAGTTTGGGCAAAAACTCTTCTGTGTGGTACGGGTCTGTGCTGAGGGGCGACATCGCTAAAATTGAAATAGGAGAAGATTCGGTCATCCAGGACTTAGTTACTATCAAAGGAGCTGCTAAAATAGGACGCAGTGTGTTTGTAGGGCCTAACTGCAAGTTAGGGGCTTGTACTTTGCAGGACTACTCTTTTGTAGGCATGGGTGCTACTGTTGAAGAAGGCTGTGTGATAGAGAGTTACGGAATGGTAGCAGCAGGGGCTTATGTGCCCAAAGGAACCACTGTGCCTTCAGGACAGATCTTTGCAGGGAACCCAGCTGCTTACTTGCGAGAAGTCACTTCTGAAGAAAGGGAGTCTGTGCACGAGCACATCAACGAAATGCGCAACCTTGCCAAAATACACTCAGAAGAAGCTGAAAAGGACTTTGAAGAAGTGTTTAGGGACGACGCTGCTCGGGAAAGGCGCTTCTACATGAACTGGTCAGAGTCTTTCTGGGAAAAGTTTGAAAAACTAGGCTACATGGACCACCCAATCGATCACTACGAAGTGGAGTTTGCACGCGGAACTGAGTACTACTCTATGAACGAAAGGGAAATCACTGAGACTTACAGGAGCGAGTCCTGGCGTCCCTTTAAAGAAGACGGAGCAGTGTTCCCTGAGAGCTGGAAAATCTACGGAGAAGACACTGAGCGCTACGAACGGGCCAAAAGAATGTTTGAACAGCCCAACGAACGCAGAGAAGAATACCGTCCTAGTAAAATTCCTACTGACTCTACTCCTTGGACCAAACGGTACTAAGTTAAATTGCTCTTAAAATGCTTGCCATTTCCCGGGGGTCTGTGCCTCCTTCGTTAAGCTGAACAGCAGCTTCGTTGATTTTGGGGAAGGTTTTTTCGTGGAGTTCCTTCATGTACTGAATTACTTGTCTGGCATTTGTGAACTTAGGAAAGGCTTGGCTGGTTTTATACCGAATCACTCCTGTGTCTATGTTCATTTCGATGTTCCCAAAACTAAGTACTTCGTTGGCTTTAGCAATAAATATTAAGAAGTCATTTTTCTTGGCATCTTCCACTCTGAACTGCGCGTTCCAGGAGTATATTACAACTAGGTTTCTTTGGTGCTCCACTATAAGGACCCTTTTTGCATCTTCGAATTCAGGGACTTGGTAAGTTATTTCTTCTGAGTTTTGTTTGCTGGTTTCTTGGTAATGCATATCTCCCAGGACTTCTTTTACTTGGTCTAGTATTGGGATTTCCATTTATACTTAACTCATTCATTTGAGTAACTAGACTCCTATCATGATTAAGAATGATAGCTTTTGTCTGTGTATTAGTCTTTTATTATTATTATTAGGTTACTCGTCTCGATGACTTTCGCCAATGTCACATGGATTACCTCACAGCTCTTGAGCCTTCACCTCGCGTCACATTAGTGTATTAGTCTTTTAATTTTCAGTACTAATAATTACTTTCTAGAAATCTATCTAATATTTAATGGCTTTATAAATGTTACTGCCTTTACTGTTTGCTCTGGCCTCCACTACAGTAGCTTACAACTACAACAGTCAAGGCTTAGACTGGACTGGAACCTGCTCCTCTGGAGTAGAACAGTCCCCAATTAACCTTGCGCAGTCTTCCTCAACAGTAGACTCAGGTGAGTCACTTTACTTGGAATTGGGGATCCAAAAAGCCGAAGGTACTGGAGGCTTTACTGACGATAGTTATAAGGTCGAAGGAGCTTTCGGAAGTGTAATCGCAAAAAGCAATTCAACCCAAACCACTCTTACAATAGGTAGCTTCCATTTTCATGCACCATCAGAACATACTATTGATGGTAGTAACCACGACTTGGAGATGCACTCTATACTGAATGACTCTGATGAACAACTTTATGGAGTAATTGGAATCTTGTTTAAAACAGGGAGCTCCAACGACTTTATTCAGGAGGTTATTGATGGCAATGGAACTACTAGGAGTATCGATTACCCTGAGGCTTTCAATGGCATTACTGCCATGAAGAACTTCTGGTATTACAAAGGCTCATTAACTATACCCGACTGTCAAGAAGGTCTGAATTGGCATGTCTGGGCAGATGTTCAAGAACTTAGCTCCGAGCAGCTTAAGTTCTTTACTGATGCTTGGGCTGGAGACAACAGCTTTGGCGCAGGAAATGGAAACAACAGGTTGGTACAGCCTCTTAACTCCAGAACCCTTACTTACTATGACTCTAATGACGAAGGGTCTGCTGCGGAACTCCTACTTGCTGGATTGTTCTGGCTTCTAGCTTAATAACTAATAGTTATTTACATCACTCGCGAAGAATGTTGGTCTTTTGAGAGTCAATATGCTGAATAACGTGGTCACAAACTTCCTGGTCCCAGGAATGCTCTTTCATAGTTTGGTCAAGCAAATTTCGGAACAACTCAAAATCTTCATGAGTAATATTGTAGCGGTGGTGTGTTTGGTCAAGATCCTGGCCGGTATACTCAACAGGACCTTCCATCAAGTGGCAGAAGTACTCCATGTACTTGTGGGTGATCCACTCCATTTGGTGTCCTCTGTAGTACCTCTGCAGCTTCTCTTCGTTTTCTACCTTTTTAAAGAAGTCAGTGATCATTGACTTAATTCCTTCTTTTTTTCCTACTTTTTCATACAAGTGAGTCATCTTTATTAGAGCTACTGAAATCTAGAGTTAAGCTTATTCTTCTTGTTCTTCTTGAGTGAGAAGTAAGTATCTGAGTCTTTTTTCTTCTTCTTTGGCTTCTAAAGTGGGCCTGAACTTCCTTTTAGTTGTTTTCTTCAAAGCTCTGTACTTAGTCAGAGTTAAGTCTCTGAAGTAGTTTAGCCTTGCTCGTTGCTTCCCGTTGCCGTGTTCAAGTATTTTGATTTCTTTTACTAAAGGCGAGTGCACTTTTATGTGCATTTCAACCTGTACACCTTCCACACTGCCAATTACGTTGATGCTGCTGTTGATTGTGTTTCTTTTTCTGCGAGCAATGACTACCCCTTTAAATGTGCTGAACTGCTTGTTAGAAAGTGAGTAGTAGTTAGAGACTTCAACCAGGTCTCCCGTCCTTATGTCCTCAATTTCGTTTTTGACTGAGTTCAAGTACTCTTTTTCTACCTCTTCAACAAGAGCCCTTCCTCTAAGCTGGGTCGCGGCTGGCATCTTCGGAGGCCAGTTGTAAGAAGGATCGTCCCACTTCTCCTGCCTTGGCTTGCGGGTGAACCTTGGAGGGATGTAGTTCTCAATGTAATTAGTTTTGTCAAAAGGCGAACGACGCGGAATGTACCGGTTCACTATTCCTCTTCTGGAAATGAACGAAAGCATTTATTACCAAAAACACGGGCAGCGGGATTCGAACCTACGATCGGCTGGTGCGAAGCAGAAGATCGTAGACACTAGACCATGCCCGCTTAGAGTTTACTCAGATATTCAAATGAAAAATTCAGAACTTGAAGACAAAAGAAAAAGAATTATCCAGCTTTCCAAGGCTAACGTAAGACTTGCTGTGGCTCTGACTTTTACTAGGCTGGCTCTAAGGCACGCACTTAGACCTAAGCCTAAAAGTTTGCTTTTTAAGTTGGTGTGTTTGGGCTGTTTAGGAGCAGCAGTGACTGGAGTGGGTTTGTATTGTTTCGTGAAATATAACGAAGTATGGTAAATAATAAAAATGTTCCATAAAATAGTAGAGAGGAAAATAGTTACTAGTCGTCACTACCTTATTTATATCGTAGCTGGACTTGTGCTGTTTGCAGCAGTTATAGTTAACCTTTCACTCCACACTTGGTTCAGTTACTGTCTTTGGAACTATGGACTAGTGTACGGGTCCTCCCACCACGACTATTCTTATCATTTTAGTGACGAAAGTTCCTTAGCTGACATAAAGTCAGATGCCTGTGGGTCAATTAGAGACGACATTCAGCGGGAGTGTCCTAGGTTCTGCGACTACATAAACTACTTCATGAGTGCAGGTGGAATCATGCTGTTCTGTGGAATAGCTTCGCTTATTTTTTTGCTTTTTAGTGTCTTTTTTCACTACTGGAAGAAAGATAAGCCTAGTTTCCACATGAAAGGAATATGGGTGTTTGTGTGCTTTCCAAGTGCTTTTTACATAATAGGGTTAGTGCTTTACTGCATTGTAGGGGACTTTGCTAACTTGGAAACGACTGACAAAGGAAAAGACGACGTTAAGGACTTTGAAATGAAGGGAGGGCTGATCATGGCGATAGTTCTGTGTGTAATGCACTTGGCACTTATGACTTACAGTTTGCTCACCACTATTAAGTCTTTCTTTAATTAATATGTTAGAAGCGAGTGTTGTCCTCAGTTATGTTAGCACTCCCGTACTCTCTTCCAGGAGTAGAGGCCTCAATTACTGTGAAAAGTAAGTTAGTGTCTGAAAGTTGGATTCTGTGCTTAACTGTGTCGTAGGTTTCTACAGGTACACTGATAGGGATACTCCCTATTTGGGAGTAATTGCCTTCTTCTTCCCGGATGTAGTAAAGTTTGCACTGCGTTTGGGATTTGGGGAAAGAAACTCTAGCTACACCTGAAATGTTTCCTGGCTCTTTCATGATCATAAACCTAGTTAGCAGTTACTTTCTTTCTTCAAGCACTTCGCTTAATCCTTCTTCAGAAACGTAAAGGAAATCTGACTCCCTAATAACAGTTCCGTCTACAGAGACAAAAACATCCATATAAGCTTTGTCGTCGCTGAATTCTATAGTGGTGTGCTGGAACTGGGCACTTGCTTGGGGCTTCAAGCAACATATTAGGTAAGAAAGGTTGCAATTCATTATAATTCTTACATGAAATTTTAGTTAATTGTTATCTTTGGACTTCTTGGGAGCTTTATGGGTGTAAACTTTGGGTTTTTGGACTTCTACGGTTTTTTTGGAGTGGAGTTTCTCCATCATGCTGCCAGGCAAGTACTCAGGGATGTTTAAAAGCTTCCTCCCAGCTTGGGTGTAAACAAAAGAATTGCAGAAAACTTGGAAAGAACTCATCATGAACCAATTCAGCACAATTGCTGAAGGAAAAGTTGAACTGACTGGAATTGCTAAGAAAGGCAAAAACTTCATGTACTTCCCGTACTTAGCAAGTGGACCTGTGATCTGGGAAGTCATTGGGCTTTTGTGGATTGAAACAAAAGAACTCAAGGCAAGCCCAAGAGGCAGCAGGAAGTAAGGGTCTGGCTCAGTGAGGTCTTTAAACCACAGGAACCCGTCAGTTTCCATGCCTGGGAAAAGTTCTGCCGTGTAAACCATGTCTTGGATTGTCCAGAAGAAAAAGATAATAAACGGGAGTTGAGTTAAGGGAACCACCTGGAATCCACTCCTTATTCCATACTTGCGTTTGAGTTTTTGGAACTCTTCGTTGGCTTGAGCTAAATGGAGTTTGTTTGCTGTTTTGTAGGCCTTCATGATGGTTTGTCTGTGGGCATTCATTTCGGGTTGCAGCATTTGCGTTTTGAGCGCGCAGATCTGTGAGTAAATGGTAAAAGGCGTGTAGATAGCACGCATGATTAGAGAAAAGGTAACTATTCCTACTCCTAGGCCGTAGCCCATTTCGCCTGCAGAAGAAATGAAGTCCTACATAGTGCATACAATTGAGTAGTCATGGAAACACTCGTACATAGACCTGAAAAAACCAACTTTAGGAAGGTCTGCGTATTCAGGTGGTGGAGTGATTCCTAGTGCTGGCAAGTCGTGCATGAAAGACTCAGTAAATGCAGATTTATCCAAGTGAGAAAAAGAAAAACTTCTGAGAGCTCGGGCCCTAAACATTTATTAAATCTGTGATTGATAAATGTCGACAATAGAGGCAGTAACTTATATGTTGGAAACTTATCTGTTACTCGCAGACAGCGAGGAAGAAGTTAACGAAATAAGAACTTCTTTTCACGGGTCCAGGCCCCCTGCGATTTCGATAAGCAAGTACTTCAAGCGCTTAGAAAGCTATATGAAGTGTTCTGAGGAGTGCTATGTCCTAGCGCTGATCTACATCGATAGGATCACGTCTAGGATACTGGATTTTAAGATCAATTCCTTGTGTATACATAGACTGGTGCTGACGGGAGTCGCCGTGGCAGCTAAGTTTTCAGAGGACAGGTATTTCAAAAACTCTTACTACGCCAAAGTAGGCGGTATTTCGAACAAAGAGTTTAACATGCTCGAAATGAGTTTTTTAATCTATCTCGATTTTAAGCTCTTCGTTTCAGCTGAAGAATACGAAAAGTACTACAAAACTTTAATAACCAATTTTGGAGTTGGAAAAGTTAATGAGCTACAGGAACCTGGCTGCGACAAAGAGGACTTTGCTGACTAAGCCACTACAAACACCTAAACATAAATGATGCTTAATAACTAGAGTAACTAACACATTACTTGAACAACCCTTCCAGGAACTGCTCAATATCTACTTTGCCAGAACTTTCTTTGTCGAAGTCTTTAGCTACTGCGTCAAACTCCTCTGTGGTCAGTCCGTCCCCTGAGCACATAGCGTTTCTGAGTTCTTTTAAGTCTACCGTTCCTTGGTTGGAAGCGTCAAAGTTCTTGAAAAACTTTCTAACGTCTTCTTTGTTAGTTATGCTTTCGGCCTTACAGCGCTGAACCACTCTGAAGAACTCTTGGAACTCCATTTTGTCTTGAGTGTTGAAAACTGATTCCCGAAGGAACTTTTGGAGTTCTTCGTCAGTCGGATTGAGGCCAAGAGCCCTAAGTCCCCTGCCTACTTCTTTCGCGTCGAGGCCTCCTGTTTTTTCTTTGTCAAGTACATTGAACACGTCTTTGATTTCTTCTTCTTGTCCTTCCATATTATAAGGATTGATGGAAATAGCAAAACTAACCCTTAAGTGCTTAGGAAACTCCAAAGTAGTTGCTACTGCAAGCACTTTTGAAAAGCAGTTTTCAGCTTCTACTTTTATACCTAGTAGCTTAGTTAAGGGTTTTCAAGGAACTGGCTTTTTTGAATTCATTAAGAATGTAGAAAGCTTAACTCAGCAAGTACTCGTAGGTGCAAACTGCACTAAGCAAAACCAAGTGGACCAAAGCATTTCTAACTTGTTGAACCTTAGTTTGTTTAAACCTTTTCAAACTCAACTTTTGCAAAGCTTACTTTTAACAGTGTCAACAGCGGTTTTGGGTCTCTCTGCTGATTGCTTGAAATTGCCTGTTTTTAGCTATATTGGAAACTTAATTGACGAACTCAGAAACAAAATTCCAACTGCCATTGTTATCAACAGCGGAGTCAAAAGTACCTTTGGAAACCAAGAATTTATGTTGTTGCCTTCAGGAGGAACTCCTTTGAACTCAGTTTTCGAAAAAGCAAGTTGTTTTTACAAGAAGCTCAAAGAAAAAACACCACACTTTGGCCAAACTCTAGAACTGCTCACTGAAACTACTGAGTTCCAAAGCAACAGCTCGTTCCTCAGAGCAAGTTTCACTGAGTCTTTAGTAAGTATTGGAGAGTTAACTGAGCCAGGGTGGTGCATTGCTCTGCATCACTGGATTGGCTCAAAGGAAATGTGTTTAATTCCCACTGGAGACTTGTGGAAAGAACCTTTGGAAGATTTGACTCAGAGTAGTTACTGTTCTTCAGAAGACTCAAAGTCCCTTAAATCATAACTCTCTAATCTACCATAAAAGCGCAGAAGCCACTCCAAAATGGTGAATTCAGAGTACCCGGTTTTTCTCATTTGAACTAAACTTAAAACTCTCTGGAAAACCAAAAGAGGATTAAAGCGGATGTCAGATGTCTCGATGTTCACCTGACCCTCAAACATTTAATTTATTAAACCAGTATATGTTCTTCAAAGTAACTAGCTTCTCCTTTCTCATTCCTAATAAACACAGGGAACCTCATTCCGTCTCCTTCGGGCTTGTATGGAATAGGAAGTAAGTAACTCAGCCAGCTACTTCCAAATATTTGCTTAAGGTTCTTTTCTGCTCCTAGGTCAAAAACGTTAAAAATAGAGGACGTCCTCATTTCAATAGTTGTTAAGTTGTTCATCAACAGCCAAAGGTGAAATATTCCCAAACCTCCTATAACTACTGCTATTCCTAAAGCACTTCCCATTCCTAAAAAGGTCACAAACTCACAGTCACCTTTGGACTCCAGAACTAAGTTTGCACAGCTCAACCCCGAGATCCAGCTTCCTATAGAACAGTAAAACAAACACTGAAGAAAGTACTTGTGGTTTCTGAAACCTACACAGTTAGCCACCCAAGGACAGTGGTGGTCCATACGCTGAACACACCTTCCACACATTGAACAGTGATGTGTGCGTGCAGGCCTGTAACGCTGGCATTTGCTGCAAAAAGACATTTTAGCAACTGCAGCTTCTTTTTCAAGCAAGTCTTCAGGTAAACTGAGTTTGTTTTCCTCTGAAATGTAGTCGAAGTAACTTGGGATGGTTCCAGGGTCAGTAACTACTGCAAGCAAGTGACTCCACATAAACAACACCAGCAATATATGGTAAGGAATGACCTGGAACAACATGTTCTCAGGAGTAAGTATTGTTTGTTGCATAAAACCCACATGGAAGCAGTAAGCTTGGAAAGCCCATATTCCAATGATTATGAGTATAGGCAAACTGTATGACACCCTTTGCAACTTACTTTTTGCAAAAAACATATTTATGGTTCCATAACTATTGACTGACTTCAATCCACCTCACGCGCTTTCCTTCAAACCACTCACCGTATCTAATTTGACCGTCAGGCAAAGTGTAGTAGCCCCTGCCATGTTGCTTGCCGTTCTTCCAAGTGCCGCTATATTTTCTTCCATCAGGCCACCCAAACTCACCTTCTCCATGCTTTTTGTCCATGCAGTACTGCCCTTCGTAGTAGCGTCCATCAGGCCACGTCAGCTTGCCTTTGCCGTGCATTTTGTTTTGTTCCCACTCCCCAACGTACACTCTTCCGTCTGGCCACTTATAAACTCCAAACCCTGATATTTCATTTTCTTTGAAACTCCCTTTGTACTCTGATCCGTTTCCGAAGTACAAAACTCCTTTTCCGTTTTTTTTGTTGTCGAGAAAAAATCCTTCGTAACGAGTGTTGTTAGGCCAGATCTCAATCCCTTTCCCGTGGTGTTTGTCGTATTTAAACTCTCCAATGTAAACAGCTCCGTTAACATGAACGTACTTGCCAAACCCATGCATTAAGTCATCTTCCCAGTCACCTTCGTACACAATGTTCCCGTTGAAAGTAAGTTTTCCTTTGCCAGTAGCTCTTCCTTCGAGCCACTCTCCTTCATACCTGTTTCCATCGTTCCATGTTTGGAATCCTATTCCGTCTCTTAAGTTGTTTTTGACTTGTCCTGTGTACTGAATATCGGCAGAGACTTCTAAAGACTCTATCCATCTATGTTCCCCGTCTTCTACAGGAAATATAGGAGTGTTGTTTACCCAAACCAAGGACTTTCCAGGGTATTGCTTGATTTTAGATAACCCACTAAGAAGTCTCCTTGCATTGTATCCCCTTAAAGCCGAAGTCAGTGGCAAGCTGTTTAGGGGTTCTTCGTGCTTTGTTTCACTGTGGTAGTTTTCTATCAAGAACTTGATTTCTGTGTTTTCTGGTTCGTTTGCTTGTCTTTTGGTGTTTGGAACTTTTTCAATATCTCCTTTTGAATCGCAATAAGATAGAATTCCACTGCAATTTCCCATTTAGGCAATTTTAGAATTTTAATTACTTCGAGAAAACATGCCGCTCGACATGAAGAATCCTAGAACAAACGCCAGGGCTAAGTACAAGCTTGATATTCCTTGTTTCTGACCTGCGCCATACTTTTCGAATTCCTGGGCAAACTGAAGTTTTCTTTGAATTTGGTCGATTTCTTGCTTGAGGGTTTTTATTTCTTGTTCGAGTTGTTTGGGTTTTTTGGAGTCTTCTCCTGGACTGGCCTCGCTGAAAGAGTACCTAGGGTCTGAGTGCAAAGAGTCCCTGTTAGTGCCTTCAACTGTAGCACTTAATTTGTATTGTTGAACGTTTGGACTGTTCCAGTCGATGGAGTTTTTGACCTTTTCAGAAGAAGGAACTGCTAGGACTTGGAACTTGTGTAGCTTGGAGTTCAGCTCTGGAGCTGAGTTGATCCTTATAGTGACCTTAGCCTGCTCGTGTGGGTAGAGGTTTCCGCTTGAAGGGGACACTGTGAAGACTTTAGGTGAGTTTGTTCTTACCTTGTAAGCAAGTGAGTTGTTGGTTTGGTTAGTTACTAGGAGTTCAGTATAATCCTTTAGGGAAGGGTTGAACAGTATGTCTTCGTTTGGGTTTAGTTTGAGATAATTATTTTCCATCTTTACAACTTATTAGTTGGGTCTTGGCTTAGCTGAGTCTGCATGTTCAAAAAGTTGGTGATTTCTAGTTGTCCTTGGGGTGCTTCTCTAGTTGTTTCGCCAATTTTTGAAAGAGTTTTCCACCTTGTCCTAATGGCTCTTGGGTCTCTGCCAGGCAGTTCTCTAGAAATCGTTTCCCAGTTATTTCCATATGTAAAGTATAATTTAAGCAGTTTTGAGTCATCTTCTCCGGTCCAAGAGGTTTCTATATAACGCTTACCTTCAATTACTGGGTCAATGTACCACGTCCACCTAGCTCTGATGCCACCTGGGTTCCTGATTGGTCTTCCTTCATAAAAAGTTTGGTTGATTTCTTTGGCAGCTTCAGAAAACCACCCCTTTGAGCTTTTGAATCTTTTGGCCCACTTTATGATGATAGCATCTTCTTGGGGAAGGTAAGCTTTATGAGACTTCTTTTTCTTCGGGAAACTAGGAGTGGGGGTGTCTTCCATATTGGACTCGGATACAGGAGTATCTTGAGGAAAGTTCACTCCGAAAAGAGGGTTGCTCAAGTAAGAATTAGGCAGTTGTGACAAAGGACTGTTGATGTCTTGCACACTGGGGAAAGGAGAAAAGTGGTTGGTCTTGTGGTTATACAAAGTAGGAATGAACACAACTGAAGTATAGCCAGAGTCAGTTTCTTGAGAGTTTTGGGTAGTTTCTTTTGGGGTATGCATAATATTTATATATCCCCCTACTTAATTTAAAAGAATTAGTAAATGGCCCAAGTATATCAAGTAGTGCCCCTTTTAGATGTGGACTTCAGAGCCACTTCAATAGAGTTCACCAAAGACAAAGTCTTCATAGGAGAGTCCAAAGGCCATATCCACAGCTACACTCTTGCAAGGAAAGGCATGCCTGACGAAACACTAGTTCCTTACCTGAACTCAATCAAGCCTTGGCGTGCCAGAGTTGAAAAGCTCAAAGCTGACACTACCATTGGTGTGCTTTACGCGTTTGCTGAAGGGAACCTTTCTGTGTTCCACCTCGAAACCCTTGAAGACCTGCAGAACTTCGGCAAGAACTTCAACATTTTTGCCATAAACGAGCACAGGGACTTCTCTGGAAGAGTTTGTATAGCTCAGAAAAGACGACTTACCACTTTCAGGTGGGGACGGTCACTCAAGAATAGCAAAGGACTGTTGGGAGGCTTTATAGTGGACAAAGACAACTTTATGGTGCCAGATGTTCCTTCAACAATGGCTTGGTGTCGGCACTCTATATGTGTGGGCTTCACCAAAAAGCCCTACATCATCATTAACTCAGAAAACGGAAGCACTAAAGAAATAGACTTGCCTCCAGGTCCCATTAACTTCCAACCTTACGTAAAAGTGATCAAAGACGAGTTCTTTTGTTTGTGGGGAACTAACTTACTAATCTCCTTTTACTCTTCAACAGGCGAACCTTCAGCTCGGTCTACAATATCTTTTGAAGAGTCACGCCACATCATCAGTGTTGGGTACCAAGAACCCTACGTAGTGATTCTTACAGAACGCACTTTGGAAGTTTTTAGTTTAGAAGACTCCCACTGTGTGCAGCAAGAATCACTGCCTTCAGGAAGTGGAGCTGTAGCTATGTCGGACACCGATGTGCCAATTACCTACGTAACTACCAGCTCAGTGATGTCTCTGAAGCCTATTCCTATAGACAGCCAAATAACTAAAATGCTGCTGCAGTGCAAAATCAAAGAAGCCAGGATCCTTCTTGAAAAGCACATTGACCCCACAGCTGAAGACTCTGACTTGGCTTTTGAGCAGTTCAACTTAGACGCAGCTTGGTGTTTGTTTAGAAACCTGAAACTCGAGCTTAGCGTTGAGCACTTTTTACTGACTAACTTTGACCCAAGGGACGTGATGAGTTTGTTTCCAGACTACTGCAACAGAAACATTTACTCACAAGACAACACTCGGAAAGAAACAGTAGCTACTCTGGTATACTCTACCTGCATAGAAAGAGGTGCTTCGCCTGACAACACTGAGTTCAATAAGATGATTGAAGAAAAAACCATCAGAGTCAAACTTTACGTGATTTCTTTATTACAACAAAAAAGAGAAACTGTTTTCAAACCTCCTAAAGCTGGAAGGGCTTCTGGACAGCAAAACTTCTTAGTTTCTAAGTTTTCAGTTAACAAAATCAACCCACAATCTTTAAAGAGAGACGAGTGTTTGGAGTTAATCGACACCTTTTTGCTGAAACTTTACATTGATATTGGACTTGACCGCAACTCTCAAAAGAAACTCCAAGAAAAGTTTGGCAAAGACCACTTAAGACTCCTCGAAGACTTATTTGACTCTGCAAACCAACCCAAACTCAACTTTCCTGATTGCGAAGCTTTTTTGAAAAGCAACGGAAAAGGAGCCCAAAACGCCTTGGCAATGCTTTATGAAGCCTACAACAGGAAAGTAGACGCTTTGCGCATATGGAAAGAATTAGGAGGCACCAAAGAAGCTGGACTCAAAGAACAAGCTGCACGCCAGACAGTAAAGATTCTTTTGCAAGTGAACGACAAGCAAACAGTTTTTGAGTACTCTACTTGGGTGTTGAGTTTGTTCCCGGACATAGGCCTTGAAGTATTTACTTCTTCTGAAGAACAACACAGAATTCCACCTGACTTAGTTCTTCAGCACCTAGAAAGGTTTGATAAAATCGAACCTCCTCTTTCAGAAAGGTACCTTAAATACCTAGTTGAAGAAAAAGAAATAGACGCAGAACGCTTCCATACCCGCCTGGCTCTGTGCTACGTTCAAAAACTGTTCCAAATGAAACCTAGGGACTCTGACGACGAGATCCCTCCTCAGAATACAAGCACTTTTATGAAGTACAAAAAAGAACTTATGCTTTTCTTAGAAACCAGCAAAAACTACAGACCTTCTACTTTGCTAGAAGAACTCAAAGACAGTTGGTTGCTTGACGCTGAGGTCCTTCTGCTTTCAAGGGAAAAAAAGTATATGGAGGCCCTCCACATTTTAGTTTCTCACGCTATTAGAAAAGACGACTTTGATAGGGCTGAGAAGTACTGTCTTTCTCAAAGTGAACAACTCCTAACTAAGCTCCTCAAGATCTACATTGAAAAAGCCCTAAACTACGAACACCAAACTAACGAAATTTCAGAACCTCGTCTCCAAGAAGAAGCCAAAAAGAACATGAAGAAGTTCCAGAACTGTGCAGAAAACCTTCTCCAAAAGTACGCCACTCACGAAGAAATGGACCCCTTGCTAGTTCTCGAGATCATTCCTGAACACTGGGAACTCAGTTCCTCAGCCCTCCACACTTACCTCTACGTAGCACTTTCTCACACTCTGCACAGAGGCCACGACGTTGGTATCCTCAACCAACTCTCGGAAATGAACCTTATACAAACTGAGTGCGAGTGGACTGCTAAAAGAAACGCTTCAGTCAAAATCACCAACGAACGGCGCTGTGACGTATGCCGCAACAAAATAGGCAATCGGCCCTTTGTAGTGTACCCCAATGGCAAAGTAGTGCACCACTCATGCATGGGAGCCTCCAACATTTGTCCCGTGACTAAAACTAACTTTGAAAGTTTGGCTTAATTAAACTTAAATTTACCTTGTCTTTTCAGCAGACTTGAATTTTAGGAAAGTAATGATAGACAATATGAACTCCAAACCCATAAAGAACAGCAAAATGATGTTAATAATCACATCTGCCACCAACACGTAGGTCTGCAGTCTGATGAAAAACACAGACGCAAAAATAGAAGGCAGAGTCAGTAACAAAAACCACAGTGTAGAAGCTGCAGTTTCTGTTCTGTTGCCCACTGAGCCAATGAACAGCCTAAACAACTGCAAAATAATGAAGAAAATAAGCCCCACTACTTCAGGTCCGAGTGCATTTGGCGGGTAAGTCAGTGTGTAGCCTTTGTAAAAAAAGAGTCCTAAAGAAAGAACTAGGTAAACCCAACTGTACAAAGTGTCGAAGTATATCATTATCTGCAATGGAAGTGAGGAGATAGGTTGTCCCTGTAACATTTATTATTTCATACTTAGTTTAGTAAATTAGTTTTTGCGGGTTTAGAAACTGCTTTAGCATAAATGGACTCTAACCAACATAAGTTCACGCAGCAAGAAGTTTTCTCTTTGATTGATAAAAAAGAAACCAAGCAAGCCTTAAAATTAACTCGGAAAGCAGTCTCTAACGAAAAGTCTAAAAGCTCGTTTCCTTCTGATGCTTTCTTAGAGTTCATCAATGCAGTTTTTAAAAAGCTCAGTGAAGAGGCCAACAATCTCACCCAAGCAGACGAAACAGCTTCTTCTATTGCAATCTTCAAAGAGTTACTTAACCTTTCAGCTAAGTTCAAAACTACTGAAATTCTGCAACAACGCATAGAAGTCCTTAACAACATAGCTTGTGCTTATCGCAAAGTGGGCAAAATCCACAGTGCTAAAAAAAGCATTGCTAGAGCTTTGGAACTGGCCAAACAAGACACTCAGGGGAAACTTAAACTAGCTTCTACTTACTTAAACATGTGTGCTGTGTTGTCTAGCCTCAAAAAGCATAAGGAAGCACAAGAGTTCGCTAAAAAGGCTGTTCAAGCTGCCCAAGAAGACTTGCTTGAAGCCAAACTAGAAAACTCACAAGAAACCTCCCAAAAAGTAGCAGTTCTTGGTATAGCTTACCATAACTTAGCCATTGAACTAGAGTTCCTCAACAAAAAGTCCGAAGCTCTCCAGTGGCACTCCAAAGCTTACAAGTTCATGAACAAACATGCCACAGAAGAACAGTCCCAACTTCTCAAAGACTTCGAAAATTCCTACCAAAAGCTCCTGAAAGAAACTTCTAGACCCCAAAGGCCCTTTTCAGCCTCCTCGCCTAAAAAACTCCCATCAAAAAGTACAACTAAAAGCCTCAAAGCAGTTTCTTCACGCAACCTGAGACCAACAAGCAGCAAGCCCAAACAAAGCAAGCCTAAACCCAAGCTGCCTAACTTCGACACTCGCTACCCCTTAGAAAGCAAGCCCAGTACCTTCGAAGACATCAGAAGGAACTACCTCAAACAAGAATTCCTCAACAAAAGCAAAATAGCCAACGTAGTTTGCCAAGACGACACACAAGAAGACATCAAAGAACTGGACGAAATGGGGTTTTTAAACATTTCAAAAGAAAAAATAAACACCTCTTCACTGTCTAACATTTCGCGTTATTCCTTTGTCAAGCCTACTCACTCACCTCCTCCTAAAGCTCCCAAAAGCCCTGCTAAGGAGAATGTTAACACTCCTGTTAGACACTTCATAAACTGCACTCCTAGCAAAAGCACTCCTGAAATTGAAACCTTTAGTTTTAAGCCTGCACAAACTAAGTCCCAAGTCCAAATTTCAGCTGAGAAACCTCCTCCTCTGCCTAAGAAAAAAACTGAGTTTCAAGTAAAAGTAACTAAAATCCAAGCACTGATAAAAGGCTTCTTGGCTAGAAGGGACTACAAAGCTCTAAAAAACTCCAAAAACAAAATCTTAGCTTCTGGAGGAAGGAAACTAGGCACAGAAAGGTTCTTCATACTAGTGGCTACTTGGAGTGACCAGTACTATAAAGTCACAGCTAAAAGTAGTGCTCAGGAACTTGCATGTTTTGTTCCTGCTGGCTTAAACCCCCAACTCATAATAAACTCCTTACAGACTCAGAAAAGCTTTTTGTTTTACACTGGAGAAGAAACTCAAAGCCACCCAGGCTTCATTAATTGTTTGGAGTCTGTTATTTCGGGCAAAAAGTGCCTAGTTTCTTACTACGGTTTGCGCAACTACCAAAACATTCTTGTCAAAGCTCACAAGTACTTAGAGAACCAAACGTTGTCATTATCTGTGAACTACAAAGGAAGCTCCTGCAAAACTGCTATCAACCAGTACATCTTTGCCCACCTGCACTCTTACTTAGTTTTCCAAAACAACACTCTTAAGTTAAACGACCCCTCGAATTTCACCACAAGTCTGTCTTATTATATTGGGTCTCAGTTGTACGAAACTACTTGTGTGTTTTCAGGTGAACCTCCAAAAGTGCAAGTAGAAGCTACTTGTTTAGAAGCCCAGCTTAACTATAAAACTGAGTTTCACTTGTCTGAGGTTTTGGATAAGCTTAGCATGAACCTTACAGACTACCTAAACCAACCTGAGTTAGTTTTTTTGTGCTTGAGCTTTGATAAAGCTTCTATCAAACTAAAAGCAACACCAGTAACACCGCTTGCTGAAAGCACTAAAAAAGATGACCAAGTTACCTTTAGCCTGAAGCTTTACGAGATGGAAAACAACTTTTTGGTAACTGGAGTTTCAGAACAAGGAGTTAGGGTTTTGCCTTTAGCTATTCCTAAAACTAACTCTTCAACTGCTTTTGGGACTCTGGACTCAGTAAAAGTAGCTAACTCGCAGCTCATCTTTGTTTTAGAGAAGCACCAAAGCAACCTAGTCAGGTCTTCGGTGCTTAAAATACAAAAAGCTTTTAGGAACTTTAAAAAGTCACAGACGCTCAAACTGTATTCGCTCAAGTTCAGAAAGTCCAAAACTTTAATTTCTAGAAAAGGAAACATTATTAACCAGGAACCCTATATTGTTTCAGCCTTCAGCACTCCTCAAGGAGTTTTAGTTGAGTTTGTTTCTCTAAACACCAAAGCTACCAGCACCAGCTTTGTTTCTAGCCTTCAAGAACTTGAAACCATGATTCAAAAAGCAAGTACTTCCAACCAAAAACTTCCACCCAGTAACTCAGAACCTACTAAAACTCACGAAACAAACTTAACTAGCAAAACTCTTTGCTTGTCAGGCACTACTTATGACGCAGAAGCTGAACTCTTGCCTGACAAAAGCATAAAAGTTATACTTTTCTCACTTAGTGAAGGATCTGAACACTATATAAGGGTTTTTTCTGAAAAAGAAGTTTTAGAACAAGTAGGAACACTCTCCTGTGAAAAACTGCTGAGCAAACTAACCATCCAGTCCAACACTTTAGTGCTGAGCTCAGAAACTCCCAAGAAAAAGTCCAGCTCCAAAATATTCACTACAAGCAAAACAGTAAAGGATACTCTTTATCTAGTGTCTGTGTCTCTGGACAAATCTGGCAACTCAGTTTCCCCTAAAGACTCATTAGTAGTTAAGGTAAAGCAAGACTCCTCAAGTGCTAAGACACTTAAAATCCCTCTTAAAGAAGTTTGCGAACTTACGGGGTTTGACTATAAGTCTACCTACCCTATGGCTAACTACTTTGTGAAACACGCATTGCGCATCACTGAAGAAGGGAATTCTTTTAAGCTAGGTGTGCAGTCTTTGGACCCATTGGATAAGATTATTAAGATCCAAGCTGTTTACAGAGGATTCATAACTCGCAAGCACTTGTCTGAGAAAAGCATCAACAAGAGACTTTGCAAGTTTGAGTCCACCATTAGCGGCAAAAAGTACACTGTAGTTGCTTACAGAACTAATGACTCAGTTTTGATCAAAGCTATAAAAGGCATTCAAGTTCTGGAACTAAAACTTGGACCTAACACCCTTAAAGCTATTGAAGCCCAGCCTAAAAAAGCTAAGTACATCAAAAAGTCAGTAGTTCCTAATCTCCAGGTTATTGAAGAAGACTCCCAAAAAAGGCTTGTTAAAAAACCTACACTTGGTGGTTCTCACATTAACTCAGCTTCTTCAAGTATCTCACGCATGTCCCAGAAACTAAAACTCTACTCCCCAACAAGCCTAACTTCACTAGTGCACAAACCTTCTCAAGCCAAACCACAAGCAACCAAACTAGTTTGGAGGGCTACTTGTTGTGTTTCTGAAGAAGAAGTTCTTGTAAGTGTGTACGACCACAACCCTAGCTACTTCATTGAAGTGCTAACCAACTTCCAAGCAGAACCTTTAACAGCGCAAGTAGAAAAGTCTGTTTTAAGGGACCCCTCTGAAGTTTGTGACATTATAAGCTTAAACCAAGAAAGAAACAAGGTAGTTCTTAAACTTTAAATTGTTAAAAAGTAACAGGGAACACAAAGAACTCTACTGAGTTGCTAAGAATTCCAGCAATGTTCTGCAAAGCTTTTGAGCAGTACCTGAAGTCCGAACCTCCACTTACTAGTTCATTAAAGTGCTCAACGTTCTTCTTAAGTTCTCTAATGATTGAAAAGTGTTGACCTAGTAAAGCTGAAACCTTTTCTAGAGAAGGAGTTTTAGTTTCAGAGCAACTTTTAGACTCAGTAAGGCGAGTATGGAGTTTAGCTTCTTCAAACTCCATTGAAGGCAAGTCAAGCCCTAAACGCACACAAGCCCCTAAAACAGAGTTTTGGGAAACTTGGAAGTTATTTTGATGTCCTGTGAGAGCATAGTAAAAAGCCCTTGGGATTTTACTTCCAGTAACTGTTTTCGGAACTAAAGACTTAAACTCTTCAAACGAGTATAGTCCTTTATGCACCTTGTCAGAGTCACTTAGATTTTTGCAAATCTGTTTTTGCACGTTTTTGCGTGCTGCTATGTACTCTCTTAGGTACACTCCTAAAAGTTGTTCTAAATCTATAAACTTCCCACTTTGTCCTTCAAAGTCTTTTAAGGTTTTGATAGTTCCTGAGATTTCAGAACGAGTTTTTTTGCTGATAACAGACAGCCAAGGAACTAAGTTACTAGTAAACACTTGCTCTTTTTCAGCTCTTATCCAAGTTACTCCTTCACTGGACTCCCATAAAGCAGAGTTGTCTTGTCTCATGAACTTTAAACAGTACAAAAAGTACACTTGGGTATTATAGTCTGCCATTAAGTAGTCCGAGTCATTTTGCAAGTCGCCTGTAATCCCAGAAACTTTTGCAAACAACTTAGCTAACAAACTCTTTTCAGTGTAAAACTTCAAAGAAGCTAGGAATTCTTTAAGTTTTATCTCTGCAAGTCTTCTAAGTCCGAACTTTTCCAAAAAATAAACACACAAGAACTCGTCTAAGCACAGCTGTGGAGTTTGATAACTCAAAATCCTAGAGCAAACCTCCAGTAAAAGACTTTTGAAGTACTTAAAAGGGTAGACAAGAGCAAGCCTTGAAGGAGTGTTGGCCAGGAACCTTAGAATCTTAGGAGTAAGTGACCAGTTAGTAGGGTCGGAAGACTGAGGAATAGTTATTTTTGAAAGGTCCTCTACTTGACTTACAGCCACCAAACAAGATTTACTTTCAAGAGGCACTTCTTGCAGAGTTACTGGAGAAACATTCCAGTACAGCTCACCCTCGCCTACTTGGGTGCTTTTGCATTTTTTGTTGTCTTGTTTGGCCATGCTCTTGATCACTCCGTTTAGGTTTTTAATTACTTGTGACTTGCTAAAGTGTTCTGACTCTACTTTGTTCAGTGTGTCTTCAAAAGACTTAAGTTGGGTGTCCAAGGAAACATTCTCTGCAATCTTTTTCACTTCTTCTAGGTTTTTAGGTCCGAACTTATGAACTTTTCCAGCGTTTTCTTGAGGTTCTTCTTCTTGGTTTTTTTCGTCAAACTCCACTATTTGGCTAAGGGTTAAAACTTCTCTTTGGAGTTCTTCTTCGGACTTCTTGGATATTTCAATTTGCTTTTTGAGGGCTTTGATAGTTAGTTGTTTTTGCTTGAGTTCTTGGCTGAGTTGGTCCCACTCAGCTTGTCTAGGGTCTTCCTGGGGTTCAACTTCGATTTTTTCTTGTTGTTTTTGGATTCTAAGAGTTTCTTTAAGTACTTTTTCTATCAGTTGGTTGTAAGAAGTTTTGATCTTATCAAGAGCACTTCCTAGTTCAGGCTTGTAGCACTCTAAGTAGTGAGATATTTGCTCAGTGCACGAGTTGATGTTGTTTAAGGCTTTCCAAACTTTGCAGAGTTCCGATGAACTTAGTATGAGTTCTTTATAGTCTGAGTTAAGCGAATAAAGCAGTTCTGGTTTGAGATGGTTCCTTTTAAAAGCTTTTGAGGGTTCCATATATGTTTGCTAAAAGGTCTAAGAAAACCAAAGCTGATATACCTGAAGCGCCTGAGTCACCAGACACCTACTTCAGGCCCTCTAAAAAATCCAAAGTCATCCAAGAAACAAAAGAGCCTGAAGACACTCAGGAAATCAACCCCAACAGAAACCTTTCTAAAGACAGAAACATCGACGACCCTAACCTAGACGGCAAAACCCGCATGGTCCAGAGACTCCAAGTAAGCAGAAAGATACAAAGAGGGTCAATTCCAGAAGGCATATACAGAGGACTTAACTCTTACCCAGTGTACGCGGAAAAGACGGACTCAGACATAAATGCCTACAAAATCACAGGGTCTTTAGGACAAGTAAAGGCTTCAGAGGACATCAAGTCTAGCTGCAGATTTGACTACGCCTACGGACTCTGCAAAGACTGGCGGGAAGCTGGTTACTGTGGTTACGGAGACAACTGCATTTTTGTGCACGACAGATCTGAGTTCAAAACTAGCAAACAACTTGAAAAAGAATGGGAAGAACAACTGAACCAAAAAAACACTCCCCATCCCCAACCTAAGTCTACCAGTGTTTGTGGAATATGCCAAAAAGAACCTAGCAGTCCAGTGCTTACTCGCTGTCACCACTTGTTTTGTTACCACTGTGCACTAAACAACTACTCCAAATCCAACAAGTGTTACACATGCAGTAAAGACACCTCTGGAATCTTCAATGAAATTAAAACTTCCAAAAGGACAAGTTCATTAATTAACTAAGATGTACAATGAGAACCCAGTAACTCGTTATAAAACCGAACTAAAACAACGACTTGACTCAAGTGACTTTTCCCATACTAGTTCAATAGACTTTTCCGAAACTCCTAAGAATAGTACCATCAAAAACCACAGGTCAACTATGCTTGCTGAGTTGGCAGGAAACAAACTCCTAGACTCTGAAGAAGACCCTTCAGAGAGAACCTTCAATTGCTCTTACTGTGAAATTAAAGCTCATTACAAGTGCACTTGCAAGTTTCCAGCTATTTACTTGTGTAAAGAACATTTGAAAAGCCACAATGAGTTATGCATGAAACTCAAACTGCCTATTTTCAGTCTTAAACAGGTAACAGAGCACTCTCGCCGCTACCAAGAAACTATCCAGGATCTCACTGAGCCTGTGAAACCCTTTGAACCCAATTCAGAAAGGATCAACTACGTTAAGCTTTCTTACATCGACTTAAACGAAGCCCTTAAAAACTTCAACTCTTGTAGGGAGTTGCCAGATGAAAACATGCAGAGTTCAGGAGACTCAGTAGTAATAGAAGAACCTCCTGGAATCCTGCCTGCTTATGAAACTCCAGAAGACTCCGTAGTGATTAAAGACAACTCCTCTGACCAAGAAGTTCCTGAAATCCTGTATACTTCCAAAAGCAGCTCCAAGCAAACCCTAAGTTCCCAAGAAACTCTTCAAAAATTCATGAGTTGTTTTAACGAGCTAAAGGAACACCAAGTCCAAATATACTATAAACCTTCAGTCTTCAAAAAGTTGTTTTGTTGCTTCAAGTCCCAGTCCAACCTAACTCACTCCCAAAAAGAAGCTGCAAGTAAGTTAATGAGTCTGTCGAGTTTTAGCCAACAACGCTCTTTAGACGTTTTTATGTTAAAGTCTGTCCACGAACTTTTAACTTTTAACCAAGAATTCAACTTTGAGTCTAAGTTCGTCACAAGCTTGAAATCAAAAGGTTCTGTGTTTTTGTATTTAATGTTTTACTTAGGTTGGAACTTCCCCGAACACTTCAAAAGAGTTAGAGAACACTACTTAGCAAATCAAGACCAGTACTCGCTAACAGAAGTAGGTTATTTATTCAGCAACCTCACTTTTGAGCTTTTTAGAAAAAGACAACTAGACTCTGCTATTAACTACACAGAGTCTGTGCTTGAAACTTTAGGAATCTTTTTTTCAGGAGTTTTGTTGTTTTGGTTCACTCAGTACTGCAGTAGTCCTAAAAAAGACCTTAACTCTCTTAACAAGTACGTTTTAAAGCACGCTAAGAACCAAACACTTGACTGCTTTTTGCGTGCCTTTAAAATATTTAAAGAAACCAACAAAAGAACACAACTCCCCTAATTAAGGTTACCAAGTGAAAATAGACTTTTCTTTTATGTGCCTGACTCCTCCTTCTAAAGGTCTGTCTCTGCGCCACTTCCGACAGCGCTCTGCTAACTGGTAAGGGTTCTCAAAACTCACGAAGTTTGCCATAAGTTCTTCTTTGGCTTCAGCTGGGTGCCACTCCCCTACCCACCTGCTTCGACTGATCCAGAGTTCTTTTGCTGACTCTAAAAAGGGCAGCACTGTTCCGCCTACCCACTTGACGTGGTCTGCAGGTATGGTTTCTTTGTTGCCTTCGGAGTCAGAGTGAGTCACACTGCTCTTAACCTCTACACGCTCGATATTAGTGTCTTCAGGGAACCTGTTGATGAGTCTGTCTTCAAGAATGTCAAGCAAGTCAGGGAACTTTCCTCCACCTCCAGTTAGCAGTATGCAGTTAGCCATTTTCTTCCGAGTTTCGGGCTGCTCAATTAGGGTTATGGACCTTATGATCATTTGGTCTAAACTTAAAGTTTTTTCAATAGTGGGGTGGGGCACTGACTCTACTTTGGTTTCGATAAGATCTTCTAAGTAGTCGTCTGTGTCGTAGGCAAAAGCTGGGTGCAGAGTTAAAGGGACTTCAGGTGCTCCACTAGAAATCTCCAAAAGAGAAGCGTGGAAAAGAGAGTGGCAAGAAATCACTAAAGCAGGGCTGCTTGAACTAAGTTTAAAAGCCCCCTCTAAGTGCTTACAGTTATAAGTTACTGCGTTTTCTTCCTGAACAAACCTACAAGCGTTCTTCTTGATAGCTTCTACAACTCTTAACTGGTTTTTTTCTTCAGTGTTTAGTTTTTCAATTACTCTCAGCAACAACAAGTCAATGTCCGAACCAGCGTAAAGCTGTCTTACGTGAGTTTTGGGCAAAATGATTCCTTCTTCTACACAAACAACGTTCATGTGCGCAGCTCCGATGTCCACAACACAAGCAGAAGGAACTCCGGCTCCGAAAATAGCAGAAATGCTTTCTTGGATTAAAAAGATACTTCTGAAGCCCAAAAACTTAAGCAGGATGTTAACGGTGGTTTTGACTTGTTCTTTGAAGAAAGCATCAGGAACGAGCAACACGACTGAAAACTGAGAAAACATGTCTCTAGGGATCTTTAAGATCCTTGTGACAGAGTACTCCAGAATCCTTTCTAAGTCGTTGACAACAGTCCACCAGCTTTGAGTTTTGTTAACATTGAAGTGGCCCCTTAAAATAGGGAAGTGCTTTTCGTAGGGCTGGTCTGGACTTAAGTTATAGGCTTCTTCGCCCACTAAAAAGGGGGGGTTCTGGGAAATGTCCGGGGGCTGAGGCACACAGTCAATTTCTACCTGAGACTCAGCGTCTTCTTGCTTAGAAGTCCGTTTGGTAGGAAGAACTATTTTGGGAACTTGGTCTTTGAGGAAGCCTGTGTTTTGTAAGTAGTTTTGAACTATTGAGTAAGCTTTGAACAAGTTTTCAGGTCCAGCGCCGCACTTAGGAATGGGGAGAGAGGGTTTAGCAGCCTCCTGACGGTAAGCTATTACGTTGGGGACTGTGTAAGGAGCCATCTGGTGGGCAAAGCCTATTCTTAGGTTTTGGGAGCCTAGGTGGACTACAATGCACTCACTTCCTTTGCTTTCCATATACTTAATTAAATAGTTAGAATTCCGGCATTTATATTCGAGCGTTATGCTAGCACAAAAGCTGAACGAAGACTTAGGGCAGCTCTGGCCGACAGGAGCCACTCTTTCACTAGACGAAAAAATGAACTTAGAACTGTCTTTACTCAAACTTCACGAAAACGAAGACTTCGAAGAGGTTTTGCTTTGGGGCCGAATCAGAGGAGTTATGAGAGACTACTATATTGCCCAAACCCTTAACTACAAAGGACACTACGAATTCCCCCACAAAAGGTTCTTTTGGTGCACAGAAACCAACTGGAGTTTCGCAGAACTACCCGCCATTTCGCCCAATGACAGAGAACTCGTGGAACTCTTCAACGAGCCTTTCCGCGGAGAACACGACTTGGTGCTCAAGGAAGCCCCTCCTCAAGAAGAAGAACCCCAAGAACAAGAAGATAACCCTGAAGAACCTGACTCACTTGCTTCGACTGTCGAAGAAAAAATCCCACCTAAAGACTTCACTGAACTCGACAGACTTGCTTACGTTGTCAGAGCTATTGACCATGACTGTTCAGCTGCACCTAAAGGAGCTTTCCGGATCACCCCTGGTCACGAGTTAGTACGCAACAAAGCTTTTGAAGGACTGAAAAGGGAAGAGTTAAGCAAATTAAGCAACTACTTCCATTTCAGGAATGTGCAGCTTCCTGAAAAGCGCGAACAACTAGACAGGGACGACGCTTTGTTTACTTACGACTTTTTGGACCCCCTTGAAAAAGACACCCCTAAAGGGTGTTGGAGTCTGCAAGTAGAGCCTTCAGGGAACCTAGCAACTTTAAGGAGTCTTTTGTGGCCTGGGTACTTTGCTTTCCATTTAGCAGATTCAAGCAGGTTTGGAAGTTTATACTTAGGTGACGGAGTCAAGAATTCCGATCTTCCTTTTATGCTTTAGCTTAACTAAACAATAATTCAGATAGGTGTTCTTTCGGAAAGTTATAAAATAAGATGGCTCAAAGAGAACCTTGTCCAGACAGATTCTTCGATGATCTCGGAGGGGCCTTTTCAATGGGGGCCTTAGGCGGAGCAATATTCTACTTCCTGAAAGGTTTTTATAGTGCTCCTTCGCGAGAACGGTTCCGAGGAGGCTTAATGGCTGTCAAAACTAGAGCTCCAATTCTGGGAGGCAGCTTTGCTATGTGGGGAGGACTTTTTTCTACCTTTGACTGCTTCTTACTCTGGTACCGTCAGGAGGACTCTCCAGTAAACGCAGTGGCGTCAGGGTTTATCACAGGAGGACTCCTTGCCGTTAGGTCTGGGTTCCAAATTGCCTGGCGAAACGCTGTAGCAGGCGGGGTGATTTTGGCCATTATCGAGGGCGTTAATGTGGGGTACACAAATATGATGATTAGACAACAAATGCTTATGGTGCAAGAAATGAGTAAACTTCAAGAAGAAAGAATTCAAAGGCAAATGAAAGGTCTGCCGGATCTGACTCCTGAGGAAATCAACGAAAGAATGGAGCCTAAACCTGAGAAAAAACCTGGGTTCTTCAGTGGAATGTTTAAAAAAGCTTAGTAACTTAATTATGTCTTACAAATTTGGTTCTGCATCACATAGTGAAGTAAGTCTAGGAACTGTGCGAGGATTTGTTTTTTGATTTTTAAGGTGTTTGCACTTTGGTGGCGCGCAGCAGAGTCCATCAGTGTGTACTAAATAAAACTCACTAGTTCTTTGAGGTCTTGGTCCTTGGAACTGCGGGTCTCCATCATGTGCTCGATCATGTCCACGTCCAAAATAAAAGGGTACAAGAAGCTAGGAGTCACTATTCCTTGCAGAATGCCTTTTACTTTGTCTAAGCTGTAGTCAAAGTCCGAAAGCTGGAATAACAACACTCCTTCGAACAAAGCCCCTAACTTCATAACTGAGTAAGTCAACCGTTTGTAGAACTTAGCTGAGTCAAAGGACCTTGCAGCTTTTAAGTAGTAGTGCACTGCTTCTGGAAACTTCTCTGTAAGCAGAAAGATGTTGCCCATGAAGTACTGGTTGAAGTCGTCTGCGTTGAGTTTGCTGCTTCTTTCCACTGCTATTTTGGTGAGACGCACTAGTTTGGAAAAGTCGTGGGAACCTGTTTTGCTAAGTGGAGTTTACATTTTGTAGTCAACGTCTGTAGGAATGTCTACCATGAACTCTTCTTCAAAGCTAATCAGCTCAAAGTACTGTTTAGGAGTTACTGAGTAAATAGTGTCGGCTTCAGTTTGTCTTTCTTTGTGTATGAACTTAAGCACCCTTACGGCTGAAAACAACCACCTAGCCAAGTCTTTAATCAGGTAGCTGTCCTGAATTGCTTCCACAAACTTAAGCAAGGGTTTAACTTCTATGCACTCTAGTTGTTCCAAAAACTCCAAGTACACGTCACTCAAAAAGTCGCTTGAAAAAGGTTCTGTTTGAGCTGACAAGTAAATAATCGTTTCTACTAAACTAACCATAAACTTGTAGTCTTCACTTAGTCCTAGTTGCTTGGCCTTTCCTAGAAAAGTCCCCATAAAGGGGGAACTTATGTTAATGGCTAAGATGTAAATCCAGTCTTTAATTCTAGGAACACCAAACTTAGAAACCAACTCAATAATAGTGTCAAAGTACTTTTCAGAAGCAGGTTCCTCCAAAGGAGTTATCACCGTGCACCCGTACACACAGTCAATCCACAAGTGGCTCTCTGTGAAAGAGGACAAGATTCCTTCAAAGTGCTTTCTAGCAAGCTCAGAGTACTCTCTGTTTTGAAACACTGCTGCTTTCATATAAGTCTTTGCTTTAGAGAACTCTTCGTTGGGGTCTTTGGACTCAGCTTTAGCTTTGATGCTGTCGATGTTGAGTGTGAGTTGTTCAATGTCAATGTCTGGGTTAGTTTGTTCTCTGTGTATTCTGCGTTTTCCGTCGAGTTCTTTGCTGAAGTGGAACAGTTCCCTTGCGTAGCTTTCGTCCTTTTCTAAGTCCATTCCTTCTTCAAAGATTCCTAAGTAGCCCTTTAGTTTTGGCATAGTTAAAGTAGAGATCTTTTCAGACTTCCCAGTAGGAGTGAACTCCGGCGGTAAACTTTTGTAAAGCTCAGAAAAGTGGTAGGCTGCTTCTGCGTAGTTCTCTTCAAGCGCTTTCCAGACTCCGAGTTCAAAAGAGATTTGGGGCGAAGATGTTCGAGCTTTAGTTAAGTGGTGCACAGCTTCTAGTTCTTCGTCTCTGTCTAGGTTAAGAATCTCCCTGGCAAACTTGTAATCTGTGATTAAAGTGCGCAGCACAAACCGGTAATAAAAGATCTCTCCTCCCTTTTCACGGGCTTTTTTAGCAAGGTTCATCTTGTACTCAAGAGGAATTTCGTAATCTTCCAGAGTTTCTAAGAGTTCCTGGGAACTCAACACAAGTAAGTCTGTGATGATTTCTTCTAGTTTGTGGAGTTTTTTTTGGTTCATGTTAAGAACTCCTTTGGGGTGTGTGTGATAAAGAGCGTTTTCTAGCAACTCAGCTGGACAGTCATCGATCTAATTAGTGTTTACGTGAGTTTGTCTGTAGCTTTTAGACAAGAACTTAAGCCACAAGTAGTAACCTGTTTGAGGGGGCTGTATGACTGCAAGTTCATACCTAGAGTCCATTTATAGGGTTATTTAATCAAATGGACACCCAAGACAACAACGAGTTTCCTGTCCTGGAAAAGCAAAAAACTGTTGTGGAAGACCTAAGAGAAGAAAGACAAGCCATCCGCAGAACCAAAATAGTCTGCACAATGGGACCTGGGTGCCAAGACCCAGAAATCCTTCAAGAAATGATTGAAAGCGGAATGGACGTAGCAAGACTCAACCTAGCCCACGGAAACGAAGAGTGGCACAGAGAGACCATCCAAAAAGTACGCAGCTCAGCAGAAGCTGCAGGCAAACAAGTAGGAATCATGCTAGACACTGAAGGCCCTGACGTCCGCACAGGGTACTTAGAAGGGCACACTCCTGTGCAGCTTGAAAAAGGCCAGACACTCCGCATTACAAACGACTACTCTTTTCTTGGGAACAAAGACAAGATTTCTTGTTCTTTTCCCGACTTCAGCAAAGTGCCCTCTGGCACAAAGGTGCTTATGGCTGATGGAAACATTATTTGTGTGGTGGAAGAAGTTTTAGAAGGAGAACTTGTGTGCAGAGTGGACGTTGCTGGAGAATTGAATGAGCTCAGAAACTTAGCTGTGTTAGGGGTGAAGCTAGACTTGCCTACTTTAACTGAAACAGACGTCTCTATGCTGAAAAGTTTAGCTGTGTCGATGGACGTAGACTTCATTGGAGTTAGTTTCACTAGGTCTTCAGACGACATTGAAAAGGTCAGAAGACTTCTAGGCAGAAAAGGCTACAACATCAAGATGGTTGCTAAGATTGAAGACATAGAAGGAATAAACAACCTCCACGAAATAGTTCCCAACAGTGACGCTGTGATGGTTGCAAGAGGCGACTTAGGAATGGTGCTTCCTAACGAAAAAATGTTCCTTGCTCAAAAGTACATAATTCAGGTGTCCAACCACTACGCCAAGCCTGTGATTACTTCAACTCAAATGTTGGAGTCCATGGTAGTCAACCCACGTCCTACCCGTGCAGAAGCCAGTGACGCTGCCAACGCCGTTATAGACGGCAGCGACGCTCTAATGCTTTCAGTAGAAACAGCAATGGGCAAGCACCCTGTGAAAGCAGTGCAGTTCCTCAACAAGATCTGCATTGAGGCTGAAGAGTTTGTAGTAAGTGAAGAACTCCAAGAAGACCGCGAGTACGTTGCAGGAACTCGAGAAGGCGCCTGTGAAGCAGCTGCAACTGCTGCACGCGAAAGAAGTGCAGCCTTTTTGTTGGTAGTGTCAGAAAGAGGCGGAACTGCAAGACTTGTTGAGAAGTACATGCCTCCTGCTCCTATTTATGTGATTACTGCTAACAAAAAGACTTACGTGCAACTAAGTTTAGAAAGGAACTGTTTCGGAGTCTTTGTGGAGAAGTATTCGCAGCCAAGACCGTTAGTTAAGAAGGCAATCAACGACTTAAAAGAAAAAGGACTTGCTCAAACTGGTGACTTAGTTGTGGCTTTGCACGGGCACAACCAGTACGCTGTGAATAAAGCTGACGTTATGAGCATATTAACAGTTGAGTAATTCATTTAATTAAGGTATTAATGTCAGACATTGAAGACTGGGAACAACTTGACGAAGAGATTCCTGACTCAGTGCTGGAAGGAGCCCAAAAGCACGAGTACACCTTTAGTAACAAAGCTTCTTTGCAAGCTCCTACTTCGCAAGAAGAACAAAACCAAGACATCAGTTCTTTAAAAGCACAACATTTTTCACAGTTCAAACCAGAAGAGTCCAAATCGGCCAAGTTGGCCAAACTGCCCAAAGCCCCCAAACCTAAGCCTCTGCCTGAGGTAGCAGTGGACAAGTCCTCCCTTATTTCCAAAGTCAAGTCAGAATTTCCGGACTTGGAAGAACCCTCCCCTAAGCAAGTTGTTAACTTAGTTTTCATTGGCCATGTAGATGCAGGAAAGTCTACCTTGTGCGGGCACCTTCTTCTCCAGCAACACAAGATAGACGAAAGACTAGTGCAACAGTACAAGTCAGAGGCTGAAGAAAACATGCGTGGAAGTTGGTGGCTAGCTTACATAATGGACATCAACCACGAAGAAAGAGAAAAGGGGAAAACAGTTGAAGTAGGGAAGGCTTGTTTTGAAACTCCTAGTAAAAGGTTTGTGATACTGGATGCTCCTGGGCACAAAAGATACGTGCCCAACATGATACATGGAGTAACTCAAGCAGACATAGGAGTGGTTGTAGTGTCTTCAAGACAAGGAGAGTTTGAAGCTGGCTTTGAAAAAGGAGGGCAAACTAGGGAACATGTGCTGTTAGCTAGGTCTAAAGGAATCACTTGTTTTGTGGTGTTGCTCACTAAAATGGACGACCCTTCAGTTAACTGGAGTTACGAAAGGTTTTGCTTTATTAAGAATTCTTTGGAACCCTTTTTCAGAGAGACCTGTAAAGTGTCTGAGGTTTACTGGGTGCCTGTGAGTGGCTTGAGCGGCCAGAATTTAAGTGAGCCAGAACCCCAAGTGTGCAGTTGGTACTCAGAAGGGCCTTTTTTGGAGGTTTTAGACAAACTTGAAGTTCAAAGGGAAAAAGGCCCTTTAAGAGTACCTATAATTGACAAAGGCAAGGACCAAGGAGTGTATTTCTTAGGCAAAGTAGAGTCAGGACTGCTTGTAAAAGATCTTAAGGTTACAATAATGCCTGTGAACCTCAAAGCTACGATTCAAGAAATATGCGGACCTGAAGACACCAAACTAGTATACGCAGAAGCTGGCGAGAACCTTAAAATCAAGCTAAAAACTCAAGAAGATATAGAAATACAGAAAGGTTACGTGATTTGTGATACTCACAACCTCTGTGAAAAGAGCAACCAGTTCTTAGCAGACGTGTTGTTTTTAGACTTGCCGCCTCAAAAGCCCATAGTAGGACCTGGGTACACATGCGTCCTCCACTTGCACACAAGTTTAGAGGAGTGCACAGTAGTTGAAGTCTTAAGTAAGTTTGACCAACAAACTAAGAAGCAATTTAAAACTAGTTTTGCCAGACCCAACACACGGGTTAAACTAAGGATCCAAACCCAGGTTGACTTGTGTTTTGAAAACTTTGGCCCCTTAAGTAGGTTTACTTTGAGAGACGAAGACTACACTATAGCCCTGGGGAAGGTAATCAAAACTTTATAGTAACTAGGTGTTAATTTGGTCTTTTAACTTGTACTTAAAGTGAAGCTTGTCAGAGAGGTCATGGAATCGGGACATAAAAAAGTAACCAGCTAACATAGAGTTTCCAAAGCTAAAAAACATAATCATGAACTGCACTTTTACTTCAGAGTAACTTCCATACCTCATGAAGAACCCTCTGTGATTCAGGTAAAAAATCAAACTTGCTGTGCCCAGCCCTGCTGCCATCGCTCCGTAAAAAACCTTCCTGGAAGCTTTTGAAAGTTCGTTGCCGTCTTCGAACTCTAAGTCTTGCCGAACACTTAACTCGAAAAAGCGCTTTTGCCTTTCACTAAATTTTTCCATAATACAAATGTACTTTTTCTTATTTATAGGACTGCTAGCTGTAATACCAATTCAGTTTTTTGTCTACAAGCTGCTTTCTCAACCCTACAAAGCTTGGAAGAAAAGCTTATCATCTCCTCCAAGACTCAGTCTGCTTTCAAACTACAGCCCTGAAAAGTACTTAGACCTCAGAGACAAGTTCAACTTAATGCTAGAGCCCACCTTGGAGTTCTCTTTAGTCGTTCCAGCTTTCAACGAAGAAACTCGAATTGGCCAGATGCTAGAAGACCACATAGAGTTTCTAGAGAGCAGGAAAAAACTCAACACAAACTTTACCTACGAAATCATTGTTGTTGACGACGGCAGCAAAGACAACACGTAACTGCTAAGCAGGGCCAAGGTAGCTTTGAAAGTAGGTGAACTCAGAAACTGTGAACTGAAAGTCCTGGCTTGTGAGGAAAATAAAGGCAAAGGATCTGCTGTGAGGTTTGTAAGGGTTACTTAGGGAATGCTTGTAGCACGTGGTAAGCACCTTCTCTTTGCTGACGCAGACGGTGCCTCGGATATAAGGTGCTTGGGTCTTCTTGAATCTCAACTCAGCAAGATTCGGAAGAGCCACAAAGCTATGGTTGTAGGGTCACGCAACCAAGTGAGCAGTCAACTCACTAGAAAACGCCACCCTTTAAGGGACTTTTTAAATGCTTGTTTTGGGTTTTTTGTGAAGTTGATGTGTGGGTCGGATCTCCAAGACACCCAGTGTGGCTTCAAGCTGTTTACAAGAGAAGCAGCGAGGAAGCTGTTTGTAGCCCAGCACATAGAAAGGTGGGCTTTTGACGTAGAGTTGATTTACTTAGCCAAGATACTAAACATCCCAGTAAAAGAAGTAGGAATTAACTGGCAAGAAATGCCAGGAAGCAAAGTGAACGTGCTGCTTGACTCATTTAAAATAGCCAGGGACATACTAGTGATTAGACTGCTTTACACCCTTAAACTTTGGAGCCCCCACGACACTCCTTACTGCCTGTGACTCCGATAATTAAGTCCGCCATAATACCAACAATAAGTCTAAATATGAGTAAGGTGCTTAAACTCAGCAAAGAACTCGACCCCAGAGATAAGTTTTTCAAGGTCCTGCAATACGGCTCTAGACTTCTGAAAAGCTTCTTAGCTGACCCACAAAACATAGAAAAAGCAGCTAACTTGACCAAAGCACTCAGCAATGCGCGGAGAGTTTTCCGGTTGTTCCGAGGAATCCACGAACTCGAAAACGTGTCAGTGGCTCTTAAAAGCAAAACCCTGCAAGTTCCTGAGAAGTCACTTAAAATAGCAACTAGAACAGCGTTTTTCTTTTATTTCATTTACGACAACTTGCAGTTTTTCAATGGAGTGAAAATATTCAAAACAGACGAAAAGAAACTTTCCAAGCACTCTTCTCAGCTGTGGCTGCTCACTATACTTCTGAGCTTGGCAGAGTTTGTGTACAGCTTGTACAAAAACTACTGCCGAGAACTAAGTTTAAAGATCCACAAATTCGATTCTTTCATGGAGGACATGAATGCTTTGAGGAAGGAAAGAAAAGCCATCATTCTCAACATAGTTAAAAGCTGCGGTGACTTCTTTCCTGCAGGTGACTCTTCTGGGTTGTTTTTGTGGGCGTTCGGCAAACAAATGGACGACAAGTGGCCTGCTCTCGGGGGTCTTGTTTCAGGAGCTGTGTCTTGTTACCAACTCTGGCCTAAATAATTCATAAATGATGCAAACAGCATTAAAAAGATATGCGCGTAATTTTAGATTGATGGAAAAGAAAGTCTTTGGGTACGACGGGTCAGGAAAAGTCTTCCAAAGCATCGAAGAGATGTGGCAGAACGAATGCGAGTCCATAGGAGAAGAGTGGTGGTACAACATGGGCAACCAATACTGGGCTGAACGTGAGTTAACCATTTCGGGCATTCTCGGCGACCTTCCAGAGTGCCACATCCCTGATATTTCGGACTCGCGCAAGTTCCTCCACAAACTTGCGAGAGATCACAACTTACAAAAAAACACAGTGCTGGACTGCGGTGCTGGGTTTGGACGAGTAACTAAGTACTTGTTGGTTCCTGAGTTCAGCAGCATTGACATAGTCGACCAGTGCGCTAAGTACATGGATGCAGCACCTTCTTACGTAGACTCACCCAAACTCAAGAACTGCTTTGCTGAAGGTTTGCAAACTTTTGCTCCAGAAGAAGGCAAGTACGACTGCATTTGGGTGCAATGGGTGCTTTCTCACCTTACCGACAAAGATCTTAAGTCTTTTCTGGAGAGAATCAAAGTTGGGCTTAAGCAAGGAGGCCTTTTGGCTATAAAAGAAAACACTAAAAAAAGTGGCTTCATGCTTCACAGAGAAGACTGGAGTGTTACTAGGCCTGAACACTACTTGAAGTCGATTATTGAAGAGTCAGGGTTCAGAGTAGTTGAAGAAGCTTACCAAACTAACTTTCCTTCAGACACTTTTAAAGTCAAAATGTTTGGGTGTGTACCTTCTTAAGTTAATTAGTACTGCAGTAGTGAATTCGTTATTTTGGAGATTTCAAGCATCTTTTCGAACTTCTGGATGTCTTCAGAGCCACTTTCAACTTTTTGGGTTTTTAGTTTGGGTTGGCTTTTATGACTAGGTTTCTGCAGAAAGCGTTTCATGTTTTGTTTGCTGAATGCAAAACTGTTTTTGAATTCTTTAGTAGAAGCAGACAGGGCGAGTTGGGAGGGTTCTTTGAGTTTGATAGGAACTAGTTTAGTTTTAGGAGTGATTTTAAGTGCTTTAGTAACTTGTTGGTCAGTTCTTTTGATAGTGTAAGGTTGGTTAGCGTAAACAGTGCAGATTCCCCTAGTTCTAGCAAAGCCTCCTGTTTCTAGGTGTTTGAGATAGTTGGAGTAAAAAGGAGACTTCATTCTGACATCAGGTCTTTTGTCATTAAGTAGGTCGTTGATGTGGCTGGGTTTCATAGAAGAGATGTCAAAAGCATTGGCGTTGTTGGAAATGTTGTAGTCTTGGTAGTCAAAGGTTTTTTTGTTTTGGGTTAACAAAGAGCTTTGCTTAGGAACTGTACAGGCTAACTCTCGGGCTCTGATTTGAGAGTTGAGCACAGGAACTTGGCTAAGTTTGAATTCGTCAGGAAGGTCTGGAGACACTCCACTTCGCAAGTTAGGTTTCAGAACTCTATTGGAACACTTCTTGTTGAACTTGTTTGGATGGTAGATAAGTTCTGTTTTGACGTCTAGTTCTTGAGACTCTTGGTTCTTCATAATGGTTATTTTATTAGTAAACACTTTTTAGGCAAGTAAAGGCCTTTAGTAACTGACCTGTGAATTCTCAACAGCAAGAACTCGTCTTGGGACTCTTGTAGCTTAGCCTCTTCTTGGTCAAGTAAGTCTTGAGTTTGTTTGATTTGGCTGAGTTTTTGCTTGTAGTTGTTGATTTTGAGACTTAGTTCTTCTAATTTTACTTTAGGCGTGTCTGGAGCTTCAACTGGCATTAAGTCTTCTAAGTCTTCCACTGTGTTTTTTAGTTGGTCCAACATTGGGTTTTCCCAGGTGCAAAAGTTTTTGTAGGTTAGTTTGGAGTTCAGACCAAGTTTCATGTCGCCTACTTCGTTAATAGGCAACCTCAAAAATTCCCATATAACTTCTGAAATGGGTTTGCCCAGTTCTTCAGCTACCTTTTCCCAGTTGCTTCCGTGTTTCTGGACAGCAGCCACTAGTTCTTCAGAGACAAAGTTAGGAATGTAACTAGTTTTAACTTCTGCAGAGTGCTTTTTAAAGTCTTCAGGACACAGAAGCATAGGGAAGTTCCCTGTGCCAAAGCACTTTGCACACAAGTCAAGTTTGTAATGGGAGTACCAGAGTTCAGGACAAGGCTTTCCGCAGTAGCCACAAAAAACTTCAGTTTCTTCAATTTCAATGTAGTCAGCTGGAGGCATTCTTAGCTGGTGGTAAGGCACTGGCCTTGAACTAGGCTCGGCTTGGAAGTTAATGAGTCCCCACTTCTCTAAAAAGCAGTGGATCTTAAGGATGCCTGAGGCGTCTCCTGGAAGCTCTCTTCTGCAAGTTGTTGCTGAAATGTAATTTTTGGGGTTTTCGCGGTACTTGTGAACGATGTAGTTCCGTTGGTAAATATAAGTGCAAGGAGTTTTACTGGGAAACTCTCCACTGAAGTACTCTGGAAGTGACTGTTTTTCAATCAGATGAACAGAGTCTACTTGGAACCACTTTGAACAAACTGGAATTCTAAAAGAAGCAGGAGCTGTTTGCAAGAGGCTTTTTTCTGAGAAAACTACTTGAAAGTCAGGCTTTGACTCAGGCACTACAAGTTCGGGACGAGGAATGAGTTTTTCTGGTTCGTCAACTTTGTAACCATCTTCTGTTTTCGACAAGTAAAGATTTAATGACTGACTCCACATTTGTATTAAACCCAAGCTGGTGAGTTAATTTTAGGAAGAACCAGAATTGCCATAAAAATGCATATAATATTTATAACAGAATGTCTAATTCTAACCATTCTCATAGAAACCCTAAAAGTACTTCAAAAAGTCACTACGAAGCTAAACCCGAACCTAGTAAACTCAAAGATTCCCAAAAAAGAACTCCTCGCGAAGTAGACTTCAGAATGAAATTCAAGACCGAAATCTGCCGAAACTGGGAGAACGGTTCCTGCGAGTACGGCGACAAGTGTGCCTTCGCCCATGGAACCCGCGAACTGCGCAACAAAACCCTTTTAGCTTCTAATTACAAAACCAAAAAGTGCAAGCACTTCTTTGAGTTTGGCTACTGTGTTTACGGAAACAGATGTCAGTTCAGCCACACGGGTGCAGACACACAGACCAGCACTCCCAGTACCTCTAAGTTACCAAGTCGGCCTTCCTCGTCTGAAGGCTCCCACAGACTCCCCATTTTCCAAGAACTAGAGTTTAGGAATCGAGTGTAAATAACTAATCTTAGGGGATATGCTGTATCTTCAATTATATATGTCTGAAGTGTACACTTCTAAACTCAAAAGCAAAGAAAAACTAAACCACCCCTACTCCAAAGAACTCGACGAAAACTGCGTGTCCAGGTTGAACAACCCAACCGACGATATCGAACACGCCTTCAGCCAGATGTGCCGGTTCCTATACAAATCCCTTCTTAAGTACAAACGCAAATCCAGGAAACACCAACTCACTGCTAAATTCACTACTAAGACCCTAAAAAACCTAAAACTGAAAAAACTAGCAATACGCAACACTAAAAGCAACTTCAGAGTGAAGTGCAAAATATTTTTCGAAGAATTCTAATAAGCTTTAATTCAAAAGTTAACACAAATACTAAAATAAAAGGAATAATGAACTCTATATGCAACCCCAAAAACTTCCAAGTTTGGGAAAAACCTCAAAGGGAAGAACTCTGGGAAGACCCCCCCGACTCTCCAACAGTAGTCAAAACCCCTCAGGAATCTTCCTACCTCTTGAAGGTCGTCACATGCCGGCTGCTGAGTTTCTACAAGTTATGCAACCCTCATTACGCTTACGACCCCTCAGAAAACCCTACACGGCCCCTCACCAACCCTTCCGAGCCTGTTTACAACGAAGGCTTTGATAACGAGCACTACAACTATATTCTATTCGTGAATGACAAACTTAGGTCCCCAGGCGATGAAGAGTACACAATAATGGACGCGCTCGGAGAAGGCACTTTTGGACAGGTTGTCAAGTGCCGGAAAAAAGACGGCAGCTTGTGCGCAGCAAAGGTAATAAAGAACAAACCTGCCTATTTCATCCAGGGACTAATTGAAGTCAAGATCCTCAGTAAACTCAATTCTACCCTGGACCCCCAGGACAAGTTCCACATTGTGAGAATGATTGACTACTTTGTGTTCAGAAACCACTTAGTTATTATATTTGAGCTGTTATCACTCAACATTTTCGAGCTGATTAAAAGAAACGGAATGCAAGGCTTCAGCATTCCTTTAATTAGGTCTTTCACAAAACAAATCTTAGAGGCACTTTGTGTGCTTGAAGAAGGCAACATCATCCACTGCGACATGAAGCCTGAAAACGTTCTGCTCGCCAGTGACTCCCCTCAAATCAAAGTAATCGACTTTGGCTCGGCTTGCTTTGAGAACGCCACTATATACACCTACATCCAGTCCCGGTACTACAGGTCGCCAGAGGTACTTATTGGACTTCCCTACGGGCAAGAAATAGACTCTTGGTCTTTGGGTTGCATTTGCGCAGAACTCTTTATAGGGATTCCTTTGTTCCCTGGAGCCAACGAGTACGAACAAGTCTACAGAATAGTGCAACTCCTGGGACAGCCTCCAGACTCATTGGTTGAACAAGGCAAAATACGAGACAAGTTCTTTGTCAAGGACACAAACTGGCGAATGAAAACCAGAGAAGAGTACGAAAGGGATCAAAAAGTTAACCTACAACCCTACCGTGCTTACACTAACCTCACCTGTCTAGAAGACCTAATTTACTTAGACCGGAGAGTCCCCAACGAAGAGTTTGACACTGAAAACAGAGCAATTTTCGTAGACTTCTTAAAAGGACTCCTACAAATAGACCCTAACAAGCGGTGGAGTGCCAAACAAGCCATCCATCACCCTTTTGTCCAAGGAGGCAACTTGCCCTTCAACCCTACTCCCAGTAAGTTCTAAACAGAGCAACACAAAGCCAAGTCAGTGCCCTCAGGAGCTTTGAGGGGTTCTTGTCCTTCCTTGTTGGAAAGAATCCGAGGAAGCCAGGACCTTTCTGCCAAAGCTGAGTTTATTTGCTACAAACCTGCCATCGAAGAACTCAACGATGACTTTTTCCGAGGGTTCGCTCACGGAAGACTTGTCCAAATGAGTCAGCCTCCCATGGCTTTCCAGAACCCTTTTATGGGCATGCCCCTTATGCCACAAGCCATGCCCCAACCTGACATAACTGGGCCTCGCTACCAAAGACCCCACAGCTACACTGGACCTGACAGACCTAGCTCGCCAAGAATCGACCACCCCAAAAACAAAAAGTCCAAAAAAAGGAAAAACAAGTCTGGACACTCTTACTTCGAAAAGAACCAAAGGAAACCCAGAAGCTCTTCTTTCAACGAAGAACACCAACCCAAGCTAGGCAAAAACCCCATAGAAGAAACCAAACGTCCCCGCTCCAAAGACCAACCCATTAAACACCAACCCTTCGACCCCAACAGCATTCCACCCATCACAAGCAGCTCCACACCACGCAACCCCACTAACCCTCCGCTTCCTAATCAAAGTTACCTTGACAAGGTAAAGCGTGAGGCTTCAAACAAACAATAACATAATTAGCGGTATAAATTATGGCTAGCATGGAAGAAAACAAGGGTGCCCAACCTGCTGGATCTCGCGGATTCGGACGCACTGGAGGAGCTAAGAGACCCCCAAGGAGAGAAGCCCCCAAAGACAAAGAATGGACCCCCCTCACCAAGCTAGGCCGACTTGTCAAAGCTGGCAAAATCAAGAGGTTAGAAGAAATTTACCTGCACTCCCTTCCTATTAAGGAGCCAGAAATCATAGACTACTTCTTAGGCGACAAAATCAAGGAAGAACTCATGAAAATCAAACCTGTTCAAAAGATGACTATGGCAGGCCAAAGGTCCAGGTTCCAGGCTTGTGTGGCTGTGGGAGACGGAAACGGACACGTAGGCTACGGGCTCAAAGTAGGCAAAGAAGCTGCTGGAGCTATCCGTGGCGCTGTCACCAAAGCCAAGCTCAGCCTCATCCCTGTGAGAAGAGGCTACTGGGGCAACAAGATCGGAAACCCCCACACAGTTGCAATGAAGGTCACAGGCAAATGCGGAAGTGTCAGAATGAGACTTGTGCCTGCTCCCAGAGGAACTGGAATCGTTGCTCCCCCTGTTGCCAAGAAGCTCATTCAGCTTGCTGGAGTCAACGACTGCTACAGCAGCACCAGCGGAGCTACTAAAACCACACCTAACTTTGTGAGAGCTACTTACAACGCCCTTGCTGAAACATACAACTTCTTGACCCCTGACTTGTGGGCACCTGGGTCTGATTTAAAGACTCCTTTTGAAGAACACCAAGACTTCCTCAGAGCTGAAACTGAAAAGATCGAAGCTTAACTAATTCTTCTCGAGTAAACTTTTGTGAGCTTCGTCTTGTAGGTCTTTGGGGTAGGTTTTAGAAGTTAAGTAAAACAGCACCCCTGCTATTAAGTAGCCTCCTGCTACAAAGCTTATGAGCCCGTACCTCAAGCTTTCTTTGCTCTCTTCAATCGTTCCTAAAGCTGTTGTGCTTATTGTTCCGCCAATGAAGGACACTGCTAAAAGCACTCCAGTTTCTGTTTAGTAATTACGCAAGCCTCTAATTCTAGGAGTAGTTACGTTGATCATCATAGCTAGCGATATTGAAATATAAGTTTCGCCTACCAAGTACACTGTGAAGAGCAGAGCCATTGCTAGAGGAAAGGAACTTGTAGTGTACATTACTATCAACAATGGAAAGCACACTAAGTTTGTAAAGCTGCAGATAAGTGGTCTCCAGTGGGGTTTATCTTGGGACTCCTTTTTGTCAGAAACAATTCCTGCAAGCACCAAACTCACCGGGGCCAAGAGTATAGACACTGCGTTTAAAACTGAATAAAGACTTTTGTGGTTAGGGAACTGATCAGTTAGGTATATTGCTTCATAGTAGCCCCGACTGAACCCAGAAGCGTACCTTGCAAAGGTAGCTACTATAGTGAGTACAATAGTTTTGTTTTTAAACAGTTCTTTAAAGTCTTCCTTGAAGTTAAGTGTTTTTTCATCGGATTTTTTGTTTTTGGCGTTTTTGAGAAAAGCTCCGCTTAGCACACACACCGCAGTGCTTACTAAAGCTATAACTAAAAAGCAATTCCTCCAACTCAGTGCATCAGTTAGCAACAACGTAAGTGAAGCCAGGGAAGAACCTACATAAACAGTGATTAGATAAATCCCGTAAGGAAGGCCTCTTTCTTCAGGTTCAAAGTACAAAGCAATCATTCTCATACTCAGTGGAGATATTGAACTAGTGAAAACCGCCAGCAAAGCTCGAGGCCACAATAGTCCTAAAAAACTCTGAGCAAAGTAGTTCCCAGCTGCAGACACTGAAAACAACACTCCGTTCACAAAAAGGAACCATTTGATTCTAGGTAGTTTATCAACTATCCTACCCTAAGTTGTTCTTACCATTAAAACAGTTACAACTGCATACACAGTGAGGTAAGCTGGTCCTACCAAAAGTCCGTACTCTGCATTGCTGGTGTTGGTGTCATCCAAAATACTGCTTCCTGAAACTATAAAACTTATGCCTGAATAAACCTTACAGAACCTCTGGGCTTGACTCATTGTTCCGATGCAGCAGACCAAACCCAAAAACACCCAAGATTGGTTTTTAGTTTGCTCCATTTATATGCCATATTCTGTAAAGTAATTAAGATAAACTTATGCGATTCCGCTTCTAGCAAGGTCTGGAATACCATAGTCGCAGTCAGTTTCAATGCCTAAGTTGTCGCGGTACATGCGGATTCTGAAGAAACCTTCTTCACCCCAAGCTGTTCCCCAAGAGTTCCTTACAATCCAGTACTCTTCGCCAGTTTCAGAAACTCCCCATCCGACTATTGAGACCTCATGGTTGATTTGAGGGAAAAGAGTCCACTGACTGTAGATTCCTCCAGTGTATTCTTCGAACTCTTTGGTCACCATCATTCCGCATCCAATAGGTCCATGCTTGTAGATTTCTTTCTTCATGTGGTCAGGGCCTGCAACGTAGCCGTAGTCTCCCACATAGTAAAGGTGAGGGCGCTGAACAGCACTGCAGTTGCTGTGGCCACTAGGAGGAGCTGGAGGAGGCACGCAATTCTCACAGACCTGAATAGGGCTGCACTCGAAGTTTTCAGGGTCCTTGGCTAGGTACTGCTGGCAAGTTTCGTCAGGGATTCCGTGAGTGTTGGCGAATTGCCAGACTCCACCAGGGTTGCCGCCTTCGCAAGTGCCTCCGGCTCTGCAGTTAATTACTACTTGAGGAGCAATTCCTAAAGTAGGGAATCTGTTTTGGGTCATAATTTTAATGCGGTCTGCAAAGGCAGAAGTAGTTCCTTGGGCCCAGCATGATCCACAGTAGTGAGGAATGTGCTGGTTCTTGTTCCAAGACAAGTAGTTGACTCCGCTGATGTTGCGCCAGTCCCAAGACCTAGGCATTTGGACTCCTTCCAAAAGTTCCCAAGAACGAGGACCAGTGATACGCTCACCTCCTTCAAAGGTTACTTTTTCAGTTCTGCAGGACTTGTGCTTAGGAGCTCTGAAAGTAGAAGTTCTAGTTGAAGAGTCAATTCTTTTAATGGTTGAGTCTGGGGTGGCCCAGGCGCAGTTGGATTCAATAAGATTGGTGTTTTCTCCTCTAACGATCTTGAAGAAGCCACCTTTTTCTCCCCAGTAAGTGCCCCAAGAGTTGCGTCCGTACCAGTACTTAACTCCCTCTTCCTCGCCGTAACCGACAATTGAAATAACGTGGTTGGTTTCTGAACCAGCAGGCAAGGTTTGGTTAAAGATTCCTCCATTGTATTGGTCGAACTCAGGAGTGGCATCCATATCGCAAGCAATAGGGCCTTCTTGGAGTGCGTTGATCATTTGTTGCTCGCCTTTAATTATTCCATACTGAGTGACGTTGTACAGATGATACCCTTTAGGAACATAGCAGTTTCCGTTGGGGTCGCAAGTTTCGCAAATGGACAGTTTTCCACAGTCAAGACCGTTAGTCCATCCTCTTGCTTGGTAGATTTGACAAGTTTCATCAGTAATTCCGTTCTTGTGGATGTACTCGTAAACTTTGATAGCGTCACCTCCGTTGCAACCAAAGCAACCATCTTTGACGCAGCTGACTGCAACTTGAGGAGCAATGTTGATATCAGGCCAGGTAGCATTGAACATGATCTTGAATCTGTCAGATAAAGCTGAGGTGGAACCAAAAGCCCAACAAGAGCCACAGTACTCAGGAATGTGCTGGTTCCTAGGAATAGTTAAGTAGTTAGTTCCGTTGACATCTGCCCAGTTCCAAGAAGCTGGCAATGAAGAAATAGGTTTGTTGAACCTATCTGCGTCAGGGAACTGCTTAACCGGGCCGCTAGATTTGATGAGGCACTTGGCAGAAACACCTAGTACAAGCAAAAGACCAACAACGAAATAGCCTTTCATTTTTATTTGTTCACCAGTTTTGGCAAGATGGGTTCATCTAAAGTTATTAATGTCAGAGGTTAGTGAAGAAGTTAAGGACATCAAAAACACAGTAGCTTTCAACATCCTTGAAGACCTTGAAAGAGAAGGCAAACTCAACCCCAATAAGTAACTCCTAATCAGAGCTGAAGACTACAAAGAAAAATTCAAACGGCTCCATGAAATCGTAGTCCAGTCTTTCGAAAACGAAAAAATCCTACTTAACAAAGCACGCGACCTGCGCCAAGACTTAACTAAACAACAGCACAAACTAGAAACAGTCACTCAGCAACAAACTGAGACTTCGCATTCTTTAGAGCGCCTCAACAAGACTCTGGAAGACGTAAGTTTTAAGTAGACCCAAAACGACCTAGACCAAGCTGAGCAAAGAGTCCAAATGCTGGACTGGGAAACTAGTCAGTTGGAACAAGACCGAAACGAAGCCCTTAATTTCTTAAACCAACGCGAAGAAGAACAGCGCGCAAAACTAATACCTGAAATAAACTCTTTGACCGAGTTCATCGAAGAAGTCAACAAAGAAACCCAGGACTGCGAAGACAAAATCCTCAAAGAAGAAAAAATCGCCGAAGACCAAGAAACCGCTATTGAACAGCTCACCTCAGACATCGAAAAACTAAAACAAGACCAACAAGATAAAACCCTCGAAATCAACAAAGCCCGAAGCGAGCCCCTTAGGTTTGCCAAGAATGCCGACATACTCGACAAAGCTATAGTAGGGATGGAGGGCGACTTAGGGAGAGTCCAAGCTGACTTAGAAAGTGTAAACGGGCAAATCTCCAAAATGTGCTCTGAAAGGTCCAAACTAGAAGAAGAACTCCAGTCCTTGCAGACTGAAATTGAAAACTGCAACTCAGAAAACGAAAAACTCTCCAACGAAAAAGACCGAATTAACCGAGAAAAACTAATGGTTTCTAACTCCAAAAAAGAACTAGGCGACCAAAACAACGAGCTAGCCACTGAGTCCGAACAACTAAAAAGAGCCTTGAAAAGAGAAAGTGACAACTCACAAGAGCTCACTAAAGTACTCTACGAACTGAAAAAAGACTACAAGCACATCGACCAGTATGCCCGCCAAATAAGTAGCCAACTAAAAGACATCGAAAGCCAAGTAAAAGAAGCCGAAGAAAAAAGAGAAAGCTTACTGCACGACCAAAACCGCCAAAAAGACATCATCGAAAAACTCGAAGAAGAAAAAGACATTCTGGAAAAAGCTTCGAAAGACAAAACTGAGTTTGAAAACGAAAAAGAAAGCATACTCAGAGACACTGTCGAAGAAATCAAAAAAACCGAAAAAAAAGCCCAGAACAAACGCACCAAAGAAGGAAAACTCCTCAAAGAAATGGAGTGGCTCAGTCTGAAACGCGAGTACATGGCCCGCAAAGCTTCGCAAAACATAACTCAAGCCAAAGAAACCGAAGAAGAACTCAAAATAAACGAACTCATGCTAATTGACCTCAAAAAGAAGAAACAAGAAACTGACTTTAAACTCAAAAGCTACATTGCTATGTACGACGAAGTCAAAAACGCTCGCAACAAGTATGTCAAACTTATACAAAACAGCTCCCAAGAACTCGCTGAAACCAAAGAACGCATCAAAATCCTCCAAAACGAAGTAGAAATCCTCCGCAACGAAAGCTCAGAAAAAGACTCAAAACTCAAAGAAGAAAAACACAAAACCCAAATCAACCTTAACAAACGAGACAATATCCGTTCAGAAATCAACAAAATCGACTACACTGTTAAGCAGAAAGAAAGCTACGTGACTCAACAAGTCAACGAAATCAACAAACTGAACGTAATCATCAGCACCCTCGAAAAAGAAATGATTGAAATCAAACAGAAGTACGAAGTAGTCTGTGAAAGCAGAAACTACACTGGAATTCAACTTATAGACCGCAACGACGAACTCTGCATTCTCTACGAAAAAGCCAACATCCAAGAAACCATCCAGTCCAAAGGCGAAAACCACATACGCCAAAAAGAAGACGAAATCAGAATGCTCAACATCGAGCTTGCCGAAGTCACACGCCAAATCGAAGTAGTCCGCAAACAAATCCCTGATGTCCCCAAGTACGCTTCCCAAGTGACTTCTTTGAAGGAAGAACTCGACAACATGAAGGCACAAGAAAAAGCCTTAGCTTCAGAACTAGAAGACCCCTCCAACTCCAAACGCTTCAGAGAACTCCCTGGAGAAGACCCTGACGAAGAAGCCCTTGAAGCCAAAATCCAAGTCTTAGAAGAAAGACTCAACAACAAAAAAGAACAACTACTAGAAAAAGAACTTGTTCTCGAAGAAATCACCGCCCTAGCTGACAAACTCCGAACTGAAGCTTTAACTGGACGCCAAAGCACTTTGGAACTTGCTGAAAAAGTCAACAGCTTCCAAGCCAGAATCAAAAACCTCACTCGCAAAATGATGGCTACTGTCTCGGAGCTCTCAATGTTCCAAGCCACAGCTAGCAAACTCCAACAAGAAAAAGAAAACCTTGAAGAAACCGTAGACAGTGCTCAGGAAAGAGTCAAGTCTGGCAAACCCCCCACTGAAACCTGTGAAGTCGAGCTTGAAAGAATGCAAGCTCACCAAAGAATCCGAGAAGAGCAAAAACAAACCCGACTTGAACAAGAAGAGGAAGAAAGAGCTCTCATTGAAGGAATCCAGTCAACTGCTAAACCCCGCATCAGCAGTTATATTCCTGACGACGGAATGGGACTGCCTAAGTACTACGGTGCTAACGCTCCTTTCCACCCTACTCCTTTAGGTTCGACTATGAGGCACATCAAGAAACCCCAACCCAAAACTATTGAAATATAACCTTTAGTAATTCATAGCTCTAAGTAGCACTCTATCTCAGCTTCGAGTAGGTCTAAGTAGGGGTCTTGGAACGTTTCTTCTGGGACTTCAAAAGGAACTTCTTCTAAGTAAGTTGTGGCTTCTTCTGGAGTGTCTACGTTCATTGGAAGCTCAACACACAATAGCAAGTCCTGGGTTTCTAAGAGTCCCTGGTCTAGAGTGCAGCCTTTGACTTCTTCAACTTCTTCAGTCACTTGGGGTGTTTTAAAAGCACTGGTGAAAATCCTTCTGTTTGATATGTCTCCTAAAACTGATCTTGGAGTGTAGGGGGTTCCTTCTGCCATGTTATTCAAATTGTTAAGAGCACAAGGTGTTTTTCGGATTAAAGTTGAACTTATTTAGTAGAACTGGGAAGATGTTCAGTTCTCTTCAGTTTTTATTTTTATTTATGATTGCATTGACTTAGTTTAGGACTTTGTGTTTGGTTTCTGTCTTTGCTCCTTAGATAGTTGTTTGTGTTAAGTGGCTGCAACATGAGGACACAAAGAAGTGCTGGATCACCGATTTCATGGCGGCGCAGGTGCATAAAAACCGTCAGCCCGGACCCTTATACTCGTATGCATAGCGGTGATGCGACGCAGGGTGAAGCCTCAAGAGCTATTGGGGTCCATGCGACGCTTTAATTTAAAGATAGTTATTTGTGCGGTTCTTTCAGCGTATACTTAATTTTGTGCGAAAAATTATTTGCAAAAGGTTATTTAGTGAGAAGCAGCTGTAAATACTAATTAAACAGATTGAGTAGTTTAAACATATTTGCAAACACCCTAAAAACATTTGGACCAACTATCACATCAACTCTTTAAAGCTTGAAGGCTTGGGAAAGTATTCAACCATCTTTCTGGTAGGTTCTGTTATAATGAATTGCCATGTTGTAGAGATAATTCAATTCTACTCAAAGTTATATTTTATTCAGTTCAAATAAATTATTTGAGCTAAATAGGCTTTTTACTCTGTCTTGAAGACTGCATTGGCAAGATTCTGGTGTTTAGTCGAAGATAAAATCCAAAAAATTTCAGTCTTCAACTCAAAAAAAGAGCTGATCAGAAAATTTAGGTGTAAGCACTGCACCCACAAGCTTAATCTAATTTTAATCGAATGGAAGTTTATTTCTTTCTTGTACAATTTGAATAAAAATGAAAATGCTCCTAGTGAACCATCACGATATTCTGTTCCCTTTTAGTGGCTTGGCCGTTTATCTGGCTGCTCTCAAAGTGCAAAGCTTCGTGGGTCGAAAAAGCATGCAAGTTCTTACTGGAAAAGTACAAGTTCACTCTGTTCATTAGATTCTGGGTTCAGAGTTACATGGACTTAGCAATAGTTTGCTTTATTCAGTTGTCCTCATTCTCTAGTACTGAACCAGTAGCCATAAGCAGTACAATTGCTGCAGTAATTGCCGTTGGTTTTCTTGTGGGTACTCCAGTAGCTATAGTTCTTTTCTTTTATGCTCAAAAAGACCAACTAAAGTCTGTATCTGAGGACTCAGAAACTTACAGCAAATTCGGAACTCTATTTTATGAGGTAAACTACAAGCACGACTTTAAGGCTTGCTTTACCTACGTATTTTTCACCTTACAAAGACTTTTATTGGCAGCGAGTTTAATACTCCTAGGAAGTTACCCTTACTTGCAGGCTTGTGTCAACTGTGCACTGGTATTTTTGTTTGGGGGTTTCGTTA
>PR_CR_10_Liq_1_inCRDRAFT_1000093_pt1 | contig 46906 bp, 39 predicted proteins | sample PRCRCaboRojoPR_3_FD_10241 | JGI IMG/M metagenome (IMG submission 10241) | reverse complement strand
GGTTGTTTTACCCTCGCCAAAAGGTGTTGGGTTCATGGCAGTTACAAGGATCAATCGCCCATTCGGTCGATCCGCGATCTCTTCGAGAAACTCATTGGAAACTTTTGCTTTGGTGTGGCCGTAGGGAATTAAGTGCGACTGCGGGATGCCCAACTTGGCGCCGATTTCATTGATGGGCAGTGGTTTGGCGGCTCGCGCGATATCGATATCACTCATTATCTGTCAGTCCAAAATGTTACAAAATCCATCAGACTGTGAGGCGCTTTTTAATAACTCGTTTGCGCAATTACGACACACCCCCGCCTGCTCGGACGCGACAGAGACATCTAGCGGGTGCCCTGTGTAGCCAGCTGATTGGCGAAGCGCGCTGTTTGGGAAAAATCCCCAAACGCATAGAAATGGATGGACTGTAAGGCGCTCAACGACTGAGGATCAATATGTGGCGCCAGTGTCTCAATTAGCTCATAGGGATCCTGCACCGTCAGTAGCTTAGTCAGGTTACGTGCTTGCTTCTTTAGAAATTGAAGCGAAGGACCCACCCCGGAAATCACTGCGAAATGAATCAATGTTTTCAGCCGTGCCGGTCCAGCCAAACCGATTCGAATGGGCAACCGGTTACCGGCCTGACGTATTTGCGCCTCCCAATCCAAAATGGCGTGCGCATCAAAACAAAACTGCGTTTCCAAATACAGATCAAGACCTGATTCCTGGGCGATGGCATTCTTACGTTTCAACGCATCAGCTAATTCACTCTTTGAGATATCGGGACTGCCCTCAGGGTGGCCAGCGACCCCGACTTTTTGAATCCCCAAATTTTCCAAGAGCCCCGTTTCAAGCACATCAATCGAGCTGGTGAATTCGCCGACAGGTTGCTTGTAACCGCCGGCAATCAGAAGTAGCTCGGTGACATGCGCTTCACGGTACCGGGAAATCAAAGCCTCAAGTGCTGCCGAAGACTCAATACCACGCGCAGCAATGTGCGGAACTGCGTTCATCTCCTGCATCGCAAGCTGTCGCACGGTGCTCAATATCTGTTCAGGATCTGACCCCGGAATTGCGGTGACGTTCACGGTGGTGCCGATGGGTAAGATATCCCTGAAGTCAGTGATTTTTTGCCTGCTCGAGGGAGTCACTTCGATCGACCAGTTTTGCATCGCTGTTTTTATCTGTTCTGACAATGTGTGTTCGACTCCCGATCACCAGATTTCGTGTCAGTCCCATGACTCCAACTGAATGCTCGACCACGCGAGGCCCATCATTTGAGTGTCTCGGGTCTCTGCCGTTGTTGGACGGCTCAGCGTACAACGGTCATGTATCGTAGTTGGGCACAGTTGCCTGCATTCAATCGGTCAAAATACGACATTATTGTCGTAACCACGACATGCGGCTTACAGGGATTGCCAGCCCGCCGTTCCTTGGATGGCCATGTGGAATCGCACTGGTTATATAAAGATCAAGCATTTCGTGGCATCTGCGCCAGGCCAGACCGATTGCCACCCCGCTGTATCTCTCATAACGTATCGGCAAACGCGCTCGCATATCAAACAATAAAAGGCGAATTATCATGCAACACGACACCTCCAGTGATATTCCACCAGCGATGTCAGAACACTTTGGTTTTGGCACCCAGATTCGTAAGTCTCCTTATTTTGACGCGACGGTACGATGGGGGGCAACACAGTTTTCTGTATACAACCACATGTACATCCCACGCGATTTTGGAAGCCCTGAAGATAATTTTTGGAATCTGGTTAATACGGCGATCCTCTGCGATGTGGCCGTAGAGCGACAAGTCGAAATTTCCGGACCTGATGCTGCACGATTCGTTCAGATGCTCACTGGTCGCAACCTATCTCAAATGCAAGTCGGGCAAGCCAAATACGTTTTGATTACCAATGAGTCCGGCGGGATTATTAACGACCCAGTACTCCTAAAACTTGCGGAAGATCGATTCTGGTTGTCACTGTCTGATAGCGACATTTTGTTATGGGCGAGCGGGATTGCCGTGTTTGCGCAGATGGATGTACAAATCCGGGAACCCGATGTGTCCCCCTTGCAATTGCAAGGCCCCGAGTCAGGCAAAATCATGGAAGCGCTGTTCGGGCCCGACATATCGACCCTGAAATATTATTGGTTTCGTGAATATGAACTCGATGGCATTCCTCTTATTATCTCTCGAACTGGGTGGTCGAGCGAGCTAGGTTATGAATTATTCCTCCGTGACAGTGCGTACGGTGACATGTTGTGGGAAAAGATCATGGCAGCAGGCCAACCTTTTGGGTTAAAACCCGGCCATACATCAACCATCCGACGCATCGAAGGCGGCATGTTGTCCTACCATGCCGATGCAGACATGACAACCAATCCATTTGAGGTGAATCTTGGACGGTTGGTCGATCTCGAAATGGAGGCCGATTTTATCGGCAAGTCGGCACTAACAGAGATCCGAGCCGTTGGGGTCCAACGGCGACAAGTCGGGCTCGAAATTCATGGGCATCCATTGGCACAACCCAACACGACATTTTGGCCGGTGTCCGCAGAGAGTGAGTTCATTGGGAAAGTGACCTCGGCCGTGTATTCACCGCGCCTTGAGAAAAATATTGCGTTGGCGCTGGTGGAGACTTCACAAGCGACACTCGGTAATCAGGTAACTGTTGAAACACCGCAAGGTGAATTGACCGCTGAGATCGTTCCCGTACCGTTTTATGATCCGAGGAAAAGCCTCGCGAGCGGAGCGGCAACGACTCCACAGGAGACAGTCCATGGCTGAATTATCGATTGATTTGAGTTGGACGTATGCCGACGCTGCGAAATTCCCCAATCGTCACACCATCACCTTCTCGGGTGCTCAGCAGGTTGAGTCTGATGCGGCCCCTGACTGGGGTGGCAGTGAATCGGCAACCAACCCTGAGCAGGCGTTAGGCGCCGCCATGGCCTCCTGCCACATGATGACATTCTTAGCCTTGGCGAAAAAAGCCAAATGGCCCGTCAGGCAATATTCGGATCACGCAACCGCGCATCTGGGAAAAAATCCTGCTGGGCAGATGGCCGTTGTAAGAATCGATCTGGCCCCGATCGTAACATTCGATACCGGGTTTGAGTGTACAGAAGACATGTTGGTTACGATGCATGAGCGAGCGCATCGGTATTGTTTCATTGCAAATTCCGTGTCAGATGCGCTGACGGTGGACATTCAACCGGCGAGAGCTTCCACATGAACGCCCTCATACTCCGTGATGACGCCGACAATGGCGTGTGTACCCTCACTCTAAACTCTGAGGACAATCGCAATGCACTGTCTAAGCAGATGCTTGAAACATTGCTCGAGAACATCGAAACGGTATCCAATGATCCGGCGGTTCGCGTAGTCATCATCAAGGCGCACGGACCTGCCTTCTGTGCCGGTCATGACTTACGTGAGATTAATGCACATCGAGAAGATCCCGACCACGGTGTGTCATTTTTTGAATCATTGATGACGCTGTGCGCACAAACCATGCTGGCGATCGTCAATGCACCCAAACCCGTCATTGCCCAAGTAAATGGCGTGGCAACCGCTGCCGGCTGCCAACTGGTGGCATCCTGTGACTTGGCGTATGCCTCTGACATCGCTCGCTTCAGTACGCCCGGGGTGCATATTGGTTTGTTTTGTTCGACACCGATGGTCGCACTGTCTCGAAATGTTGCCACAAAACATGCAATGGAGATGTTGCTTGTCGGCGACATGGTCTCTGCGTCAGACGCCCAAGCCATCGGTTTGATCAACCGATGCGTTTCTGAATCCGACCTACACAAAACCGTCGACGAGGTGGCTGGCAAAATTGCCGATAAATCAAAGGATACGCTTAAGGTCGGCAAACAGGCGTTTTATGAGCAGCAAACAATGAAAGTTGACGCGGCGTATCGTTATGCGTCTGAGGTGATGGTCAGCAATTTGCTGGCCGATGATGCGCGAGAGGGTATCAGCGCCTTTCTCGAAAAGCGCGCACCGCAGTGGCAGTCTTGAGGCGCTTGCCGTGAACCCATATAACGAGGGTCTCGACGCCAACCCAGCCAACTATCAACCCCTCACACCGCTTCGATTTCTCGAGCGGACCGCACAACTGTATCCGGACCGGATAGCGATCTGTCACGGCGATACACGCTTTACATATCGGCAGTTTTATCAACGCGCGTGCTGTCTATCAGGAGCGTTGCAAACGCGCTTCGGCATTAAAACGGGCGACACCGTTTCAGTACTCCTCGCCAATACGCCACCGATGCTTGAGTGCCACTATGGAATCCCCATGACGGGAGCCGTCATTCACTCGATTAACACACGCCTCGACGCGGCTGCGATCGCATTTCAACTGGAGCATGCACTCTCTCAGGTATTGATTGTTGATTCTGAGTTTTCGGAACTTGCATTCGCTGCCTTGAGTCGTTTGGATAACCCACCGGCTGTGGTGATCTATCGTGATCCAGAGATCCAGACGGATGCTGAATCAGTCTGTGAATATGAGGCCTTATTGGATCTCGGACATCCCGATACTCCCTGGCATTCACCGGAATCGGAGTGGGATGCAATCTCGATCAACTATACGTCCGGGACCACTGGTAACCCCAAGGGTGTGGTCTCGCATCATCGCGGTGCATACCTATTGGCCCAAGGCAATATCTTGACACTGGGAATGCATCAGTTCGATGTGTACCTATGGACCTTACCCATGTTCCATTGCAACGGTTGGGGTTTCCCGTGGAGTTTATCTTTGATTGCAGGTGTGCACGTATGTTTACGGCAGGTGCGTGCCCCGGCGATTTTCGAGGCCATCAAGAGCGAACGCGTCACCCATCTTTGTGGAGCTCCGGCCGTGATGCGGATCTTAACCGAGACCGCGCCGTCACCGACGCAACAATGGAAACATCCCGTCACCTTCTGTACAGCCGCCGCACCGCCCCCTGCACCCATTTTGAAAGCCATGCAAGAACAAGGGTTTCATCTGGTTCACTTGTACGGTCTCACCGAAACTTACGGGCCTGCTGTGGTGAATGAATGGAATCCCGATTGGGACTTGTTGGATGTCGAATCGCGGGTTGAACGAACTGCCCGACAGGGCGTTCGATACCATGCACTGGAACGACTGGCTGTGCTTGATCCATCCACACTCAAACCGGTTCCCCATGATGGCAAAACTCTCGGAGAGGTGATGTTCAGCGGTAATATCGTGATGAAAGGATACTTTCGAAATCCAGACGCGACGCAAAAAGCATTTCAGAATGGATGGTTCCATTCAGGCGATCTTGCCGTGGTGCATCCTGATGGTTACTTGCAACTCAAAGATCGGGCTAAGGACATTATCATCTCAGGCGGTGAAAATATCTCGTCCATCGAGGTTGAGGATGTACTGTATCAGCACCCCGGTATTCGATTGGCGGCTGTCATTGCGGTGAATGACGATCGTTGGGGTGAGGTACCGCATGCATTCGTTGAACCGCACCCGAATCAAATCGTAACGCCAGACGAGTTACGAACCTGGTGTATTGAAAGGCTTGCCAAATTCAAGGTCCCTAAACAATTCACTTTGCAGACGATTCCCGTCACCTCCACCGGTAAAATTCGTAAAGTCAGTCTTCGTGAACAAATTCAAAAAGGCGAATAAAACAAGTCGCTGACCGCTATAGATGCCAAGTCGTTCTCAGTGGCCCGTTTTCGCAAACTCATGCCGCAAATGGTGTGGTGTGCATTCGTGTCTGTATTAGATTTTAGTCACTAATTGAGATGAGGTGACCTATGAAAACNCGTGCAGCTGTGGCATTTGAAGCCGGCAAACCGCTTGAGGTATGTGAAGTGGATTTAGAAGGACCGCGTGCTGGCGAAGTCCTCATTGAAATCATGGCAACCGGTATTTGTCACACCGACGAATTTACGAAGTCGGGCGCCGATCCTGAAGGAATTTTTCCAGCAATCCTCGGGCATGAAGGCGCCGGGATTGTCCGTGAAATCGGACCCGGCGTAACCAGCCTCAAGGTTGGTGATCACGTCATTCCATTGTACACACCGGAATGCCGAACGTGTGAGTACTGCCTTCATCCCAAAACCAATCTGTGCCAGGCCATCCGAACCACGCAAGGGCAGGGTTTAATGCCCGACGGGACCTCGCGTTTTTCACTGGACGGCCAACCGCTGATGCACTACATGGGGACATCGACATTCTCAAACTTCACTGTGCTTCCTGAAATCGCAGTTGCCCAAGTGTGTCCCGATGCACCTTTTGACAAGATTTGCTACATCGGATGCGGTGTCACCACCGGTATCGGAGCGGTCATCAATACCGCTAAAGCAGAGCCTGGCTGTAATGCCGTCGTGTTCGGTCTCGGTGGCATTGGTCTCAACGTAATCCAAGGCTTGCGCCTCATCGGTGCCAATATGATCGTGGGCGTTGATCTGAATAACGAGAAGGCTGAGTGGGGTCGCAAGTTTGGGATGACTCATTTTGTGAATCCTTCCGAGGTCGATGACCTGGTGCCCTATCTTGTCGATTTAACCGGCGGCGGCGCTGATTACAGTTTTGAATGCATCGGCAACACCCAGGTCATGAGACAAGCCCTCGAGTGCGCACATAAGGGATGGGGTGAATCCATCATTATCGGCGTTGCCGGTGCTGGACAAGAAATCAGCACACGGCCGTTCCAGTTGGTTACCGGACGTAGCTGGCGTGGGAGTGCGTTTGGTGGCGCCCGTGGGCGCACCGACGTTCCAAAAATTGTTGACTGGTATATGCAAGGCAAAATCGATATCGACCCCATGATTACGCACACCCTGTCACTGGATGAGATCAATAAAGGGTTCGATTTAATGCACTCTGGAGAGTCCATCCGATCCGTGGTGGTTTTCTAATGGAAACGGTTTCAGCCAATGAATGCCACGGTGGAACGCAGTGGGTGTACCGCCATGACGCATTAGGGACGACCATGACCTTTGCGGTTTTTCAGCCCCCAGGTGACGGCCCTTTCCCAGTACTGTGGTATTTATCCGGGCTGACCTGTACGCACGCCAATGTCATGGAAAAGGGTGAATACCGTCGGCTGGCCGCAGAACTGGGTTTAATGATTGTATGTCCCGATACCAGCCCGCGCGGTGATCACGTCGAGACACATGACGATAACTGGCAGCTGGGTGGCGGCGCTGGATTCTACGTCGACGCGACAGAGCCTCCGTATCGCGATCACTATCAAATGTACAGTTATGTGACCGAAGGGCTGCCGCATTTGATCGCTGAACGCTTCCCCGCCGATATGTCGCGGCAAGGCATTTTTGGTCACTCCATGGGTGGACACGGTGCATTAATCTGCGCCCTAAAACGACCGGAGGTCTACCAAAGCTGCTCTGCCTTTGCACCCATCGTGAACCCTTCAACCGCCGACTGGAGTCGAAATGCGCTCCAGGCCTATTTGGGTCCGGACGAATCGCATTGGCGCGCATATGACGCCGTTTGTCTGATTGAAGACGGTGCAAGGTTTCCAGAGTTTCTGATAGACCAAGGGGAAGCCGACAGCTTTTTAGACAGTGGTCTGCGTCCGTGGTTATTAAAAGATGCCATTCAAGATACAGAGATCGCGGTCAGGCTGCGCATGCAGCCAGGATATGACCACTCGTATTTCTTTATTAGCACCTTTATGGATGACCATTTGCGCTGGCACGGTGAGCGATTGTCGCAGTAGGTCGTTGGCCCGACCTCAGCGCAATCCTGTGGCGTTCTAGGACAACTCAAAGTCGTATCCAGGCATCCTGTAATGTATACGTTTTGTATACATTACAGGTATGACGAAGCAAGAGATTGTCGCGCAAATTCAGAATGAAATTCTAACGCTCGAGTTTGCACCCGGTTCGACACTGGATGAGACCGAACTCGCAAAACGGTTTGGCGTGTCCAGAACGCCCATCAGGGAAATATTACGCCAGCTGGAAGGCGAGGGTTATGCGGTCAGTGGGGAAATCCGTGGCAACCGTGTCATTCCGCTCGACCTTTCTGTCATCCAACAATTCTTTACCGCAGCCACGCAAACCTATGCATTCGTGATTTGGCTCGCAGCTGAAAATGCAACAGCGGACGAGTGCGAGCAACTGCAACGCATACAGCATTCGTTTAAACAAGCGGTTACCTCACGTGACGTGCAGGCGATGGTGACTCGCAACAATCGGTTTCATCTCAAAATTGGAGAAATGGCTCACAATTGTTTTTTACTCCCCACGCTAAAGCGTCTGCTCATCGATCACGGTCGGATTGCATGGCTCTTGTGGCGCGATGGAAAACAAGTTGATTGGGATGGAGCGTACGCGTCATCAGAGCATCATGACCGGATGATTGCCGAGATACGCGCCGGGAATGCGGAGGCCGCAGTGAACCTTTCAAATGAACACTGGGAACTCTCAAAACATCACATGCTGTCCTACTTTTCAAAGCAGACACCCTCTCAGTTTTCACCATCATTCGAGGCGAAGTCTTTATGATATTCCACGGTATTTACACCCCATTGGTCACCCCGTTTCGACCAGATTACTCGGTTCATGATGACGAGCTAAGGCACCTCGTTGATTCGCTGCTCGAAGCCCGTGTTCACGGTCTGATCGTGGCCGGGACCACCGGTGAATACTATGCCCAATCGATCAATGAGCGCATCGAGCTGATGCATGCAGTGATTGAATACGTTGACCGACGCTGTCCGGTCATTGTCGGAACCGGTGCGCTTCGAACGGAGGAATCGGTTGAGTTGGCAAGTGCTGCCACACAGGCAGGAGCCGATGCGCTCTTGATCGCCACCCCGCCGTATTCACAACCGACCAGCAAGGAAAATGCGCTTCATGCATTATCGATCCTTGAGAATACCGATTTGCCGGCCATGCTCTACAACTATCCAGGCCGTATGGCGGCAGAAATGGATGAAGAATTTTTGGATCGCGTCGGCCAATCAAGTCAGATCAAAGCGATTAAAGAATCATCTGGGGATATCAACCGGATTCACCTGCTGGCAAGGCAATATCCTCATATTCAACTCAGTTGCGGTATGGACGATCAAGCTCTGGAATTTTTTGCATGGGGTGCGAAAAGCTGGGTTTGTGCCGCCAGTAACTTTATCCCAGAGGCGCATATCGCTTTATGGCGTGCCTGTGTGATCGAGGGTGACTTTATCAAAGGACGAAAAATCATGATGGCCATGCTGCCATTACTCCAGATCCTCGAACAGGGTGGCCAATTTATTCAATCCATCAAACACGGTTTGACATTAAACGGGATCGACGCCGGCCCGCCGCGCCGACCATTAAGACCACTCAATAGNTCGGAGAAACGCCAACTAACCGAGTCGATCGAACGACTTCAGAAAACCCTCGCATGCCTTCAGAAGGATCAGTTATGACCACACTCACAGAACAAGAATATCGAGCGATAGCTTCGTCAATCACAATCCCCGAGGGCTGTTTTATCGACGGTGGGTTTAGAGAGGGTTCAGGGCAACCGATTGTGAGTCTCAATCCATACACACAGCATCAACTGGCCTCTTTTCAGGGTGCGTCTACTGCGGATGTCGAGATGGCCGTCAGTCATGCACGCCGCAGTTTTGACACCGGCATCTGGCGACATCAATCTCCCAATGATCGAAAACATAAAATGTTGGAATTTTGTCGGCTGATCCACCGAAACCGCCACGAACTGGCCGTGCTTGAATCACTGGACAGTGGTAAGCCGATACGGGATTGCGCTCTGATCGATATTCCAGAAACCATCGAATGCATTCGTTGGCACGCCGAAATGACCGATAAGCTGTATCAGCAGGCAGCGCCGGAGGAAGATGAAGTACTGACAATGATCAGCCGTGTTCCGCGTGGTGTGGTCGCCTGCATTCTCCCTTGGAACTTCCCCCTTCTCATGCTGGCTTGGAAGCTTGGCCCTGCATTATCGGCTGGGAATTCAGTCATCATTAAACCGGCAGAACAAACATCACTGACAGCNCTCAAACTGGCCGAACTGGCGATTGAAGCTGATATTCCACGNGGTGTTTTTCAAGTGTTACCCGGTTTGGGAGAAGAGACTGGACAGGCCATTGGATTACATCACGGGATTGATATGATCAGTTTTACCGGTTCAACCGCAACCGGTCGTCAGTTTTTAAAATACAGCGCAGAGTCCAATTTAAAGGACATCGTACTCGAATGTGGTGGGAAAAATGCGGCAATCGTGCTGGATGACGCCCAACACTGGGATGCCATCAGTCAACACATCATCGAAGGTGCGCTGTGGAATCTAGGACAAAATTGTTCAGCGATTTCACGACTCATACTCACAGAACATGCCAAAAGCCAATTACTGCCCCGTTTGCGTAATACCCTTACTCAATGGCAGCAAGGTGACCCACTGGATCCCTCCAGTCGATTGGGGGTATTGATCGATGAAATCCATGCCGACAAAGTGAAAGCAGCTATGGAAACTGCGCATACCGACCAAATCGAAACGATCCACACCGAAGCGAATGAGGCCTTGATCTGTGTCGACGTTCCAACAGATCACACGTTGGCGACCGATGAAATTTTTGGGCCGGTTTTATCCGTATTTACGGTGAAATCGCTTGATGAAGGCCTCAGTCTCGCAAACAGCTCACGATACGGGCTTACCGCATCTGTGTTTACCAATCAGCTGAATCAGGGAATTCGGACGGCCAAGGCCATCGATGCCGGCACAATCACCGTGAACTGTTACGGTGAAGGAAATATCTCCACGCCCTTTGGTGGATTCAAACAATCTGGATTCGGAGGGCGTGATAATGGGATATCAGCGCACCATCAGTTCACTCATGAAAAAACCATCTGGATTTCAACAGCGGATCAAACAACCGAGTCAATCGACTGATGCGTGTTTCGCAAACACCCTCTGATCCAGGGACCTGTGGCTGGTATGAAATTTTATCAGCGCCCACTCACTTTTCTGAAGTCACTGGATCCAAAACAGTGGATGTGGCCATTGTAGGTTCTGGGTTTGCAGGCTTAGCCGCGGCCGCAAGACTTCAATCAATCGATCCATCCGTACGCGTGACTGTGGTCGACGCCGTCCAACCCGGGCGTGGGCCACAAGGTCGTAATTCCGGTTTTATGATCGATCTACCCCATGATCTGGCGTCCGGACACTATGCACGGGAACACGAAGCGCGCGAACGTAACGAAATCGATGCCAATCGTGCGGCGATTGAGTTTACTCAGACATTGGCTGACAAATTTGAGCTGCCGGACTCGGTGGTCGATGCGTGTGGACGAATCAATGGGATTTCAGGAACCGCCGGCCAAAAACACAATGCGCGCTACACCGCGTATCTCGACACACTCGGTGAGTCGTATCAGTGGCTCAATTCGAAGGAAATGCAGCAACTGACAGGGACATCTTTTTATCAAGGCGGTGTCTTTCTGCCCGGCACAGTCATGTTACAACCCGCAGCCTATATCAATTGTTTAGCGCATCGATTACACCAATCCGGGATTCATATCCACGGCGACAGTCCGGTACTGGAAATTGCCAAACAAGGACCGCACTGGCACCTGACCACACCTCATGCCAAGGTCATCGCAGGTCAAGTCATTCTGGCGGTCAATGGTCACGTTCAGTCGTTTGGCTTTTTCCAAAAACACCTGATGCATGTTTTTACATACTCAGCGATGACTGAACCGCTGACTGACCCTCAACTGATGCAGCTCAAACCATTTGGAATCACGCCAGCAGATCCCATGGGTTCAACCATCCGGCTCATCTCAAGCGCATCNGGAAACCGATTGTTGATTCGCAATCGATGGACTATGAAATCATCGATGCAACTCAGTGACTCAGAACTTCAACGGGCTCGGTCCAGTCAAATCAAAGGGCTCAAAGCACGATATCCCGATAAAAAACTGGACATTGCGTTCCAATGGGCGGGCCGACTGTGCCTGTCGTCGAATGCAGTGGGTGCCCAAGGCGAAGTAGCACCGGGTCTATTCAGCGCATGTTGTCAAAACGGGCTCGGAACAGCCAAAGGCACGTTTGCGGGCATGGCGGCGGCGGATCTTGCCTTAGGCCACACAGATACCTTTCCGGTCCGCTATTACAAGACTCAGGACCCCATCAAAAAGGCACCGCCCCGAGTGCTTCAGGACATTGGCGGCAACCTCGTGATACGGGCACGCGAGTGGCGCGCACAGCACGAGATTTAGGACGCCACCGCAATGTTTCGCGTTAATGCGCGTTTCATATGCTCGCAATACCAATCGACAAATTGGCACACGCCGTTTTCTTCTATTTCGGAATACGGACCAGGCTCATAGCGCGGTGATTTTAATCCACGCGCGCACTCTTCAACCAAGCGCGTGTCTTGCGCATTGGTCATTTCCCAAACGTGCGTAAGGTGATCAAAGTCATAATCCACCCCTTCAACTGCATCGTGAGGCACTAACCACCGCGTGACGATCTGTGTTTTATCTTTACCCAGAGGCAACATCCGGAAACTGACTGCATGATCACACAACCAATGATTCCATGTATTCGGATAATGAAACATCAGCAGTGAGCCCATGTGATCCAAGTTATGGGTCTCAAGTAGATTTTTCTTAACCGCCGGTTTGCCGTCCATAGTAAAGCTTTGGGCTCCGTGATTCAGCGGAATCCGTGTCATTCGGTACTGACCTGTCGCATCAATTTCAAACCGGCTCTTAAAACCCGCATTTTCACAGGCATCCAAAAATGCCTGAAGCTCGGGCACTTCCTCCGGTGCCGAACCTGAAACACTGGCGTTCTCTTCGTAACTGCGGAGTAATTCCGGATGATTCGATCCACAGTGGAAACATTCCCGATTATTTTCAAACACCAACTTCCAGTTGCCGTGCTCTACGCCCGTTGTCATGTGGGCCACTTTCCATTTCTCTGGGTCATGCGGCGCCAAAAAAGGCGCCAAGGTTTGCGCAAAGGCCTNAAAATCCGGNGCCTGATCAGCCACACAGACGAAGATATAGCTTTCAGCGACGCCTACATGCACCGGTGTGAGTGGAAACTGCGATGGGTCGAATGACTCACCCATATTGGCCGCATAAATCAAATTCCCGTCGTAGTCGTAAGTCCACTGATGATATGGGCACACCAGCCGAGCCGCCTTACCCGAATCTTCAACACAGATCCGGTGACCTCTGTGACGACACGCGTTGTGATAAGCACGGATTTCATCCGCCTTGTTGCGCACGATGACGATCGGATAATCCCCGATCTCAAGGGTCATGTAACTCCCCGGCTTGGGTAACTCAAAGGTGTGTCCTGCGAAGATCCATGATGCATACCAAATGTGTGTTAAATCATCCTGATAGACCTGATCGTCAAAATAGACTGCAGCAGGCATGGCCCACCGAGGTTTACGCGATTCAATGAGAGACAACGTGGTGGCATGGGTCATTATAGGGGCCTCTTGAGTGCACGTTTTGCTTATGGCGAAGTGTGTCCACTTAACCAACGATTATTTTTTTAAACACGACATTTTTTAGTCAGAGTTCGTCGCCAACCCACATCTTTTACGGAAACGATATAAGTCCCTCCGATACCGCGAATTTTATCGAATACGGAGCAATCTGACGAGAAAAAATGACTGAATTTCCAACCAACGCACCGGTCTTTTCACTGACAGCAGACTCTCTAGCCGAGCCAGCGGATCGCGCATGATTCTTCGATTACTGGCGGCGATTGGCCGCATGGAAGTGATTCTTGACCGCGGACACTCACACCCTGAATTTCATGCCGCAAAACCCTGGGTCGAGCGATACTATTTAATCGCCAAACGCCGCCCAAAATGGCTCCCTTTCAACATCCTCATTCACCGCATACTCGACAACGATCACGGTGCGGGAGTGCACAATCATCCCTGTCCGTACATCACGATTATTCTGACGGGTGGATATTGGGAAACACTGAAAGAGGGCAGGCACTGGCGTCCACCGGGATATATCGGATTTCGTTCAGCTGACACAAAGCACCGTGTCGACATTGAGCCGGGGACCGCACCGATTACCTTGTTTATTCAAGGACCACTGGGTCTCAGAAAGGCACCGCGATCGCCCTACGGCGATCAATTTAGTCGCTGAATGCGACCGCCTTTAACCGTCAAGAAGCTCCCCCGACGCACGACGTGGCACCATCGCCACCATGATCTCATGCATCGATAACATGCCTAACTGTTCACCGTCTTGTTCGACCACAAAATGCTTCGACGTGTCCCCGTCTACAGACTCAATGACCTGCTCTAGATTCGAATCAGGATCCACTGAAATGGCCCCCGGAGGTATCGTGTCTTGTAACGGCTTCATGACAGAGCGTACGCGGAGTACACGTGCACGATTAATGTCAGAGACAAACTGCTCAATATACGGATCACAGGGATTCAATAAGATGTCCTGCGGTTCACCTTGCTGGATAACATAACCGTCTTTCAAGATCACCAGATGATCCGCAAGCTTTAACGCCTCATCCAAATCGTGGGTGATGAAGACAATGGTTTTATGCAACTCGCGCTGCAATTCAAGCAGCAAATCCTGCATCTGCGAGCGAATAATTGGATCGAGCGCACTGAATGCCTCATCAAGCAACATCACCTCACTGTGCGCACACAGCGCTCGGGCAATACCGACCCGTTGTTGCATACCGCCTGAGAGTTGGTGCGGATACGAGTCCTCAAAACCACTGAGGCCCAAACGTTCCAGCCAATGTTTTGCCTCAGCTTGTTGCTCGCTCAGATCATCACCTCGCACGTCGAGCGCCAAAGAAGCGTTTTCAGACACCGTACGGTGGGGGAACAGCGCAAACTTCTGAAAAACCATCGACATCCGTTTACGCCGCACCTCGAGTAGCTCAGCCTCTGGCAATTGCAACACGTCCTCGCCGTCTAACATCACCTCACCCGCAGTAGGCTCTATTAACCGATTTAAATGCCGGATCAGCGTCGACTTGCCCGAGCCCGATAAGCCCATAATGACCGTGATTTCTCCGTCCATCATGTCGATGTTGATGTCATTTAAGCCGAGCACGTGCTGATGTTTTTCCAGGAGTTCTGTCTTACTGACACCCGAACGAACCAGGTCAACCATCGTTTCAGGCGCATCCCCAAAAATTTTATACAAATTTTTCACCGATATTTTAACGGCGCGATCGGCAGCGTCTTTGGGTCGTGACTTCATGTGGGTCGGTTGCACACTCATTTCATTTCGGCCTGTGCTGCATTGATTCGATCAAGCGCGGCCTTCGACACCCGGTCCAGAAGGATGGCTAATAATACAATTGCAAAACCGGCCACAAACCCCACGCCTAAACGCAGATTATTGATGCCGTCAAGAACCAAAGTGCCCAATCCGGGGGCCGACACCAGAGAGGCGATCACCACCATCGCCAATGACATCATGATGGTCTGGTTGACGCCTGCCATGATGTTCGGCAGCGCCAGGGGAATCTCAACACCAATCAAGCGCTGACGGCTGTCCATCCCGTAGGCGTTTGCAGCCTCGATGACCGATTGGTCAACTAACCGAATACCGAGATTCGTCAACCGAATGACCGGCACAATGGCGTAGAGAATGATGGCCATGCCATAGAGCTTGGGTTCGGTAATCTTGAATAGAAAAATCAACGGAATGAGATACACAAAAGTTGGCAGCGTCTGCAACATATCGAGGATCGGCGTCACCACTCGCTGTGTGGTGTCACTTTTCGACATCAAAATGCCGATGGGTACTCCAAGCGCGACGCAGATCAGGGTACATACAAAAATAATGGCCAATGTTTGCATCGCATAGCCGTAATGATCGGTGAAAAGGAAAAATGCCATAAATACCGCGACAAGGATCGTCACGGAGGCTGAACGTGCAACCCGGTAGCAGAGTAGGCAAATAATGGGCACCAATGCCCACCAAGGCGTCGCGGTGAAGAGCGTTAACGCCGAATCCAGTGCCCAGGAAAGTGGTTGCGTGAGTGGATCCAAAACCGTCCGCAATGCGGGCCTTACCGCCAGGAAGCCACTCTCCAAGCCCGCAGTCATATCCCGTGTTTGCGGGATCGCATTGCAAGCACTGTGCAAATTATCCAACGATGGGAAGGGCACTTCGTACCATGCAGCTTCCTCGCCTCTCAGGCGAGCCAGTGACATGAGCGATGGTTTTTTGTCTGCGTCACACCACTCGCGGAGCCCAAGTGCGTCAAAAAGTCCAGAATAGGTTGCCATCATCCGTCCCTGAATTTTTTCATTATTATTAGATTACCCGCTCGGATCAGCGATCCAAGCAGGTTTTACTATCAGCTTATAGAATTGACTCAAGCTTTGCTCGGGCCTCGTCGTTTACCATGCCCATCACCAGATCGGTGTGGTTGGTTANAACGTAGGCTGCGGCTTCGTCAGCAGACGCGTTATTTGATTCCTTCCATGCCAAGAACGATGAGATGACATCGTTTGGAATCGAAAAGTTCTTTACAAATTCGGCTGCATCAGGAGCTCGCTTGGCNAAATCGGACGTCATGGCATTCACGACAGGTGCAGCTGGGAATCCAGACACCCCGATTTTGGCAGGATCTTGNCCTTCGACTTGGTTAANGGCGTGCTGGGCCGGATCCACATCACCGATGTCGACTNTGGTCATCGGATAATTACCCAGTACGGCCGTTGGGCCCCAATAGTAACCAAACCAGGGCGCTTGATCCTCATAAGCGGACGCAATCGATGCTGCCAAATTAGCGCCGGAACCGTGGTCAAATACCTCAATCCCATTGCCCTCAAGGTCATGAACGACTTTCAAATTGTCGTTAACCAATCGGCATCCCCAGCCCACCGGGCAGTTGTGGAAACGACCACCCACAAGCTCTGGATTGGCTAAAACGCCAGCAATAGTTGTCAGCTCTGGGTGCTTTTCTGCCAGGTAATTGGGAATCCACCAGCCTTCTTCACCGCCGCTGGCAAAAACGTCTGACGCGGTGATGACCGCACCTTGCTCAACCAACCCTGGATACGCCGGTGCAGAGTTCACCCAGACTTCAGGTACGACGTCTGGCTGGCCATTCTCTGCCAGTGAAGTAACAGCAGGTACCGTGTCAGTAGGTACCACCTGCACATCACAGCCATAACCCTGTTCAAGGACAAATTCCATAATCGCTGCGAAGGTCTCACCGGATGCCCAGCCCATTGCACCAACACTGACCTCTCCACAATTCCCGTGGCCACCTGCATGGACACCGGTCGAAGCGGCCACGAGGATGGATGAAGCGATGATTTTTTTGAAGTTCATATTCGGGTACTCCCTTATCTTTTTATAATAGAAGCTGATCTACGTATCTTGAACTATGACAACCTGTGCATTAAAAGCAACCCGTTATGCACACTCTTTTGCCCATCTGCGACCTCAGCTCACTGTGTAATTCGAAACGCAATGTTTTTGGTTTGTACGTAGTTAAGTAGTGCTTCGCGTCCTTTTTCACGACCGTATCCACTCTGTCCGTAACCGCCAAACGGCGTTTCTACACCACCGGCAAACCATTCATTAATAAACACCTGCCCAGAACGCAATCGTTTTGAAAACCACAAAGCCTGATCGAGTTGCTGCGTAAACACTCCTGAAACCAAACCGTAATCCGTTCCATTGGCATACCGAATAGCGGTCTCTGGAGAATCAAAAGGTGTCACAGCGAGAACCGGTCCGAACACTTCTTGCTGAAAAAGGTCCATCCCCGGTGTCACACCATCAATCACGGTGGGCGTCAAAAATGCACCCTGTGATTGAAAAGTGCCACCGGTAGTGAGTCGTGCACCCGCTTCGGTCGCTGCCTGAACCATCCCCAAAGCCCGATCCCGTTGCGCCGTATTGATCATCGACCCCATGCGCGTTGTCGAGGTCTCTGAGGGTGATGATGGCGAGTGACTCAGCTGCAGACCCTGTGCGAGTGCGTTCACAGCCTCAAGAACATCGGAGTAAATCGTGCGATCAACCAGTAAGCGTGCCATGGCCGAGCACACCTGCCCTGCATTGAAGAAAATTCCCCAGCGAACATTCTCGACCAATAGCTCAATATCGACGTCTTTACAGACGATCGCCGCACTTTTGCCCCCCAACTCAAGCACGGCCGGCACCAAATTACGAGCCGCTTGAGTCGCCACTGCCCGACCGGTCGGCACAGATCCGGTGAATACAATCTGATCGATCCCTCGATGTCCCGCAAGATACGCACCCAAATCGTGCCCGTGTCCACACAGAATCTGTACCGCACCCGCTGGCAATCCAGCGGCACCAGCGGCCAATGCGAAAATGCAGGAACTCAACGGATCGAGCTCCGGCGTTTTTACAATGCATGCATTGCCCGTTGTCAGCGCGGGCGCCAATGAACGTGCCGCCATTTCCAACGGAAAGTTCCACGGGATGATCTGCAGCGAGATGCCACGCGGCTCATACTCGGTCAAGTCGTAGTAGCTGTCGCCCAAGGGAATTGATCGCCCCTCAAAGGTGTCCGCTTGGCTCCCATAATACTCAAAGTAGCGTGCCGCACCCTCGACCTCAATTGAAGCCTCCCAATACGGCTTTCCCGACTCTTGAGCGAGTAATTCAGCAATTGGCTTGCGATTCTCGAGCAAAAAATCGCCCATTTTTCGGACCATACGACCACGTTCCACGGGGCGCATTGCGATGAGTTCACGGGAATCGATCAGGCGCCTTGCAGCTGCAATTGCGCGATCAGCATCGGCATGACTGGCAAGCGCTTGCTCAGCCACTTGTTTTCCTGACGCAGGGTTATCGACTGAAAGCGTCTGACCACTGCTAACAAATTGCCCATCAATGCAGTTAAGGCCCACATACTCTCTCGACGCGGGATCAAAACTCAACACTGACGTCCTCAGTTGGAATACTGCAACACGACAAAATATCGCCCGCTTCCAGTTCGTCTTCTGTGATGCCGCCGTTGTGCTCCATCGAGACTTTGCCAGAATTCAAACGGACTCGGCAGGTTCCACAGATACCCATGCCGCAGGCCTTGGGGATGTGTAGACCAAGCCGCGTCGCCGCAGCGTGAATCGTCTCACCGGGTGCAATCCGGATACTGCGTCCACTCTCTGTAAACGCCACCTCATGCATATCACTGACGTCCAGCGCCTCAGCTTCTTCAAGCGCAATCTCAGCCTGCTCAATGGCTTGCTCTTCGGCAATCACCGGCGTTTCACCGAACGATTCTTCGTGATAATGCTCCATATCGAATCCAGCTTCACCGAGCAGATTGCGGACCGCTTTCATGTAACTCTCGGGACCACAGCAGAAAATTTCCCGTTCGAGGAAATCAGGCGCAATCAATTCCATCTTCTGCTGATCAAGAAAACCACGGTAGCCGTGCCACGTTTGACCAATCGCCAGTCGCTCGACAATAAAATGAATTGAGAAGTTATCAACACGTGAATCCATGTGATCGAGCTCACGTCGAAAAATGACATCACGCGGTGTACGTGCGCTGTGTGCAAACACAACATCGGCATCACTCGCTGTGTCAAATAACCAGCGAGCCATTGACATTAAAGGGGTGATTCCGACGCCACCGGACAGCATGAGATATTTGTCGGCAGGATAATCGATCACATTAAAACGACCCACAGGCCCATGTACGACCAGTTCAGAGCCAACTTGCATGTTGTCATGGAGCCAGGAAGACACCAATCCGCCGGGGAGCTTTTTGATGGAAAGTGAAAAACTGTAAGGTACGGAAGGAGAACTCGAAATCGTGTAGGAACGCATGACTTGCTGGCCGTCGATTTCAAGCTCGAGCGTCACAAATTGGCCGGGTTTGAAAAAAAACATCAAAGGCGCTTCGGCCATAAAACAGAACGTTTTGACGTCCCAGGTTTCCTCAATCACGCGAACACATCGCATCACATGACGCCCGTTCACCCATGTTTGGGTATTAACGGGTTGGAATGAGTCAGTCGCAGTCGCTGTTACTTGTGTATTCATAAGCCCCCCTTTTATAGAAGCATGCGTCAAGGCTTCCATAAAAAATCGCGCCTTTACGACAAATTTATTCGCCTTGTGGCCATTGAATCATCGGCAGGCTCTCGATGATCTCAGGTAATACCAAGCCTTGATTGGCATTCAGCTCGCTGATCAGTTGGCTCAGTTGCTCTAATTGACTTGGCTCGACACTCGAAATCTGATTATTAATGGCATCCATTGCATCGCAAACCGACGCTGCTGCATGCACCTCAAAACCGATCGCTTGCAGTCGCAACACAAAATCAGTTTCGTCCACCAAATCAGCAAACATCATAGTTGCACTCTCACCCGTCTCAGCACACAATCGCAGTATAACGAGAGGTCATAATAACGAGAAATGGTGCAGGAACTTGCCGCGTTGAAACCCGCTCAAACTGACGATCATCTTGCCGGTCGTCCGCGGCGCGCCAAAATCGAGGGCCGAGCGATCCGGGTCGGGTTTATTTTGCTCGACCATTTTTCAATGATGAGTTACGCATCTGCAGTCGACGCATTGGTGACGGCAAACCTCGTCTCAAATGATCGGTTATTTAGTCACTCGAATTTCGGTATTTCCGACCTACGCGTCCCGAGTGACTTGGGCATCGACCTCGCAACAGACGGACTATTAACGAATCTCAATTGCAGTCAAGACACGCGTGCGCTCGACGTAATCGTCGTCATCGGTGGCTATCGGAGTCCTCTGATGTACAGCCATCAACTGACTGAAAAACTGAAATCTGCTGCCAGTCACGAGCTGGCAGTGGGTGGGGTATGGAACGGCAGCTTGGCACTGGTGCAGGCCGGACTGATGCACGCAACGCCCGTGGCATTGCACCCGGATAACCATGCGCTGCTCAGGGAAAAATATCCGGCGGTTCGACTGGCGGATAAAACCCATGAAATCTCTGCCAATCGACTGTCCGCTGCAGGTCCCAACAGTACGCTTGAGATGATGTTGGAGTGGTTGGATTTTGCAGCGAGTCGCAACGTTGCCCGAGCCGTTCGTGAAATCCTGGCTCCCGACAGTCTCTCCACCTCAAGTATTTCATCGAGCCACATGTTACAGAATGATCCGTCACTGCCGGAGGCGCTGCGCAGTGCGATCCAGCTCATGCGGGCGAATATTGAAGAGCCGTTGACCAGTGAGGAACTGGCGGCTTGCGTGAATCTGTCGCGACGACAAATCGAGCGGTTATTCCAGTCTCATCTCGGGACTTCACCGTCGCGCTATTACTTTGAGTTACGACTCACTCAAGCGCAACGGCTTTTAGTACAAACTTCAGATTCGATTACCCGGATCTCGCTTGCGTGCGGCTTTGTTTCAAGCTCGCATTTTTCGAACTGTTTTAAAGACTTTTTCGGCGAATCGCCCTCAGTCGTTCGAAAAAAGAAACGCGTGGTTAAGTAATCGGAGTCACTTCAAACAGACCGAATTCAACCCCCGGTTCAGCGGCACATTGGGTTTGACGTGAAACGGTTCGTACATCAAAACCATTGGCGTCAGCAATCTGATCCACGGCACCTGAAAACCAGCCGGTGTACATGTAATCGACTTTTCGGCCCACCTCGCCCATTTGATAAACAAACGCTGAATGATCGAGCCGAACACGTGCTCGGCCGGCGGCGATATCAAGCATTTCAGTTGAAAAAAGTCCCCAACCTCTTTGTGAGAGGCGCTTCATGTAGTGATGGAACACGGCATCACCCTCGATTCCATGCTGTGCGGACTCTTTTTCACACCAATACCATGCGCTTTTATAACCGGCTTGATACAACGCCTTAGCATAACGCTCGGCGCCGAGGGCCTCTTCAACGGCGATATGGTTATTGATAAAAAAGTGTCGAGGCACATAGAGCATGGGAAGACCGTCCGTCGTCCATACGCCGGTGTCACCATCGACTGCTATCGGTACCTCCGGAGCATGTGTTGTCATGATTCTGTTTCCCCCCAGACAGTCCGCAGAAGATCAACCCAATTGTCACCCATGATTTTCTGGGTTTGCCGCTCAGTGAAGCCTCCCTGTAAAAGCGCCTCAGTCAGGTTGGGGAATTCTCCGAGTGTTTGGATCCCCTTTGGATTGACGATTTTCCCAAATTTCGTCAAGCGTCGTGCGTATCCTTTGTCGTGAGTCAGCCACTCAAAAAAATCAAAGCCGTGGCCCTGTGTAAAATCAGAGCCGATGCCAATGGCATCCTCCCCGCAAATATTGAAGACATAACGAATCGCTTCAACATAATCTTCAATCGTCGAGTTCACCCCATTTTTCATAAAGGGTGTAAACATGGTGACCCCTACAAATCCACCATGATCGGCGATGAACTGGAGTTCCTCATCTGATTTATTGCGCGGATGCTCTTTGAGACCACTGGGCAAACAATGGCTGTAGGTCACCGGTTTTTCACTCGCCAGTATGACCTCTTCAGAGGTTTTCGCGCCGACATGTGACAGATCACAAAGCACCCCAACGCGATTCATTTCCGCGACCACCTCATGACCAAACCCGGAGAGGCCACCGTCTCGCTCATAGCATCCCGTTCCGACCAGATTTTGTGTGTTGTAGCACATTTGTACAATACCGACGCCCAAGTCTTTGAAGATCTTCACGTAAGACAATTGATCCTCAAACGCGTGTGCATTTTGGAAGCTCATCATCACACCGGTCTTGCCTTCAGCTTTGGCTCGCGCGATGTCAGCAGTCGAGCATACTTTCATCACCAGATCACTGTTGGCTTCGATCAGCGCATTCATGGAACCGATGTTATCCACCGTTGCTTGGAAACCCTCCCAAACAGACACGGTGCAACTGGCAGCCGTTAGCCCACCCTTACGCATATCCTCAAATAGCTCACGATCCCATTTGGCAATCACCAATCCATCGATGATGATGGATTCGTCATGTAACGTGCGTGGGTTGCTCATTTAGCCTTCTCCTTTTTTAATTTGGGTCGCCGTCCATTGATGAAACGCATGGGTGGGTGGATCCATGACCGGCGAGAATTTCCCGCCATCAAATGCTGGCGAATTGCGTCCGCGTTGCATCGACTCAACGACCGCTACGTCTTCACTGAAAACTTCTTGCCACGCACTGCGGATGCTATTGCGCGCAGTCAAACTGGCGGGGTTATCGACTACGCCCGGCGCATACATCAGCATCAAGCGCTCACGTGTCCGGTCACAGGCCTCGGGGGTAATGATCATTGCAAAGGCATGATCTGCTTGCACACCAAGCAATACATTCGGAAACAGGCTGATGTACTCAGCTGATTGCAACGCATGTTGAGGCCAATTTGATATCTTGGGTAACTCAAAGCCTTCGCTTTCTGCCAAGCGATAGGCTTGACTGCCTTGGCCCGAGAAATTTGCATCGACGATATTGTAATGATCATCCAACCGAGAGTAGGTGTTTAACCCCGGGTGCACCCACGGTAAATGGTAGGCTTCACAATAGTTCTCGACCGCCAGTTTCCAATTACACGCCAACTCAATCTCGAGCTGGCCGTGCGGCCGGGTCAGCTTCTAGATCGTCATAATTTCGCTCAGGTATCCAGGCATCCCAACGCGCGAGCAACGACTCAATGCGTGATTCAAAAGGCGCCAAGGCACCGCTTAAATCAACAAATATCAAGCCCATCCATTCGTGACATCGCACCGCTTTCAGGCCGTGCTTTGCACAATCCAGACCGTCCACTTGATGGGTATTGATTCCCCCAACGTGCGGCGTGGCCACCAAGCGACCGGTCAGATCATACGTCCATGAATGATAGGGACAGCACAGCATACCGGACAATTTTTGTGCCCCATCCACCAACTGCACGCCCCGATGTGAGCACACGTTATGAAATACACGAACACACTGTTCACGATCGCGCACTACAAGCAGCGGGATCCCCATTAAATTGACAGGATAAACAGATCCGGATTCCGGCACATCGTGAGTAAACGCCACACAGGTCCAGTTATTTGAAAAAACCGTATCCCGCTCAGTAATGAAGCATGACTCATGGGTGTACCACGGGTTAGAGAGACCCCGTGCTTTATCAATAGGCGCCTCGACACGATCAAGATCAAGCAGTGGAATATTCATCACCATACCCTCAACATTCGACCGCGTTGACGGCCAAACCACCCAGCGAGGTCTCTTTATATTTATCTTGCATATCCTTACCGGTCTCGCGCAGCGTATCAATGACTTTGTCCAGCGAAACGCAGTGCGTACCGTCACCCGAAAGAGCAAGATGCGCGGCATTGATCGCTTTGACTGCGGCAATCGCATTACGTTCAATGCAAGGCACCTGCACCAACCCGCCAATCGGGTCACAGGTCAATCCAAGATTGTGTTCAAGACCAATCTCTGCAGCATTTTCAACCTGCTCAGGGGTGCCACCCAGTACTTCACACAAACCGGCCGCGGCCATCGCGCACGCGGAACCCACCTCACCCTGACAGCCCACTTCAGCACCACTGATCGATGCGTTTTGTTTACACAACGACCCGACGGCTGCGGCGGCTAAGAAGAAGCGGACAACGTCTGCTTGATCCAGTGATGCCGTTTGATCCGCATACCAAAGTAAAACCGCCGGGATCACACCGGCCGCCCCGTTTGTTGGTGCTGTCACCATCCGACCGCCCGAAGCGTTCTCCTCGTTCACAGCCAAGGCGTAAAGATTCACCCAGTCCATGCCCTGGAAACCGAGTGAGATCATGTTTTGCCGCTGTCCACTTTTGAGGCTTTGATACAATCTCGGTGCGCGACGTCGAACGTTTAAACCACCGGGTAAAATGCCCTGGGTTTGAAGTCCTGCGTCAACGCAGGACCGCATGGCGTGATAGATGTCAAGACAGCCCTGATTGATTTGCTCAGTTGTCCTGAACACACGCTCATTTGCAAACATGAGCGCAGAGATTGACATGCCGGATTGGCGACACAAATTCAACAGCGTCCGTGCTGACTCAAACGCATAAGGAACATCCACTGCGTCCGTGTCGGGTTGGTCCATCTCATCGGCGCGCTTCACGAATCCACCACCAATCGAGAAGAATGTCTGTTCTGCGCAGATACCCGACTCGGACCAGGCGGTAAAACACAATCCGTTGGGGTGTGCGGGCAACGACGTCGACTCGAAAATTAAATCAGCCGACGTACTCCACTCGATGGCACGTTCGCCGGCCAGACTCATCTGACCCGCGTTTGCCTGTGTCACGACCTCCTGTAGACGCTCCCGCGTGATGTCTTGGGGCTCAAGTCCGGAAAGTCCGGCAATCACCGCTTGATCGGTACAGTGACCGCGGCCGGTGGCACTCAACGAACCGAATAATTGAACCCGTACCCGTCGTACCGCATCGAGATTCGGAATCGACTTCACAAATCGTCCAGCAGCCAACATCGGCCCCATCGTATGGGAACTGGATGGCCCGACTCCGATTTTAAAAAGATCAAACACACCGATATACATCAGCATCTCCGAGTGACACGGTCATTATCCCAAGGCCCAACGTGCCCTTCACCGATATTCGGCACTGGCATCGCAGAGCCATTCCCAAATGTAATCTGCAAAGCTCCGCCTGACGATCAGGTCATAGGTCGTCTCTTCGACCCGGGTCAGGGTCGCGGCACTCTTAGCAAACGAGGTTCCGACCACCTTGCCCACTGGAAACTGCTCTGGGTGCACATCAATCATCGTCGATTTCTGCAACACTTCCCGCGCCGCGTTGCCCGCTAAACGAATGACCGTCTGACCACCGGAGACATCGACAATTGAGTAATGTCCCTTCATGGCGTTTCTGAATTCGGTCTCAAATGAAGCCGCGCGCTCAAAAGGCATCAAAACCAACCAGTCATCCGGGGCCATCCAAAAAATCGTCAGATCGTCGGTCCGCGTCGATGTCAACGGCGCATCGGGAAGCGTCGCACCCAGAATCGCTTCAGCGGCCGCGCGATCTTTGGACTTCGGATCCATCCGCACATTGAAATGACCCATGAGTGGGCATTCCTCAATTCGGATGTTGGTATTTTGCAGCGGCTCACGCTTCCAAAGAGGCGTCTGCGTCTTTGGCGCTGTCGTTGCGTGTTGAGGGATGCAGGAAAACAAGCTATCCATTCTGTCTTACCCCCTCTGGGTCAAAAAATATCGGGCTGCAAATCTCGGCTTCAATGACACGGCCGTCTGCGTGCGGGAAATACACCGCCTCTCCCATTTTAGAGTGGCCTCCAGCGATCAGACCCAGTGCAATTGAGTGACCGCAATTTGGGCTCCAATAACTCGAAGTCACATGACCCACCATCGGCATTGGAATCGCCGCCTTCGGGTTGAACACAGCCTGTGCCCCTTCTTCAAGGACCACGAGTGGATCGCGTGTTTTCAAACCGACCAGTTGCTTTCGATCCTCACGGACGCAGTCTGCGCGTTGCATGCCACGCTTACCTACAAACGAAAACGGTTTTTTCAGTCCGACCGCCCAAGACATTCCCAAATCAATCGGTGTCACTGAACCATCACTGTCTTGGCCTGCAATGATGAAGCCTTTTTCAGCCCGCAGTACGTGCATGGTCTCGGTACCGTAAGGGGTGATACCGAACTCTTCACCGGCTTGCATCAGGGCCTCCCAAACATGCAATCCGTAATGCGCGGGTACGTTGATCTCAAATGACGACTCCCCGGTAAACGAAATCCGGAAAATCCGACCGGGCACCCCCGCCACGGTGGCTTGACGCCAATCCATGAATTTGAACGCTTCGTTGGATAAGTCCAAATCGGTGAGCTTTTGCAAGGTCGCACGACTGTTGGGACCACTGACGGTGCAGGTCGCCCAATGGTCTGTCACGGTATTGAAGTACACATCAAGCTCTGGCCATTCGGTTTGATGCCACAACTCCAACCACTCATAGACACGCGCTGCACCGCCTGTGGTCGTGGTCATCAAGAAATGATTTTCACCCAGACAAGAGGTCACACCATCGTCGAACAACATGCCGTCTTCACCGCACATCAGACCGTATCGACATTTACCCACATTTAGTTTGGCCCATGCGTTGGTGTAGATACGCCCCATAAATTCGCGCGCATCAGGGCCTTGCACATCAATTTTTCCAAGCGTTGATGCGTCTAATATCCCGACTGAATCACGCACCGCTTTCACTTCGCGGTTGACCGCTGCTTGCATCGATTCACCGGTTTGAGGGAAATACCATGGACGCTTCCACTGACCCACATCCTCAAACACAGCGCCATTGGCCTCATGCCACGGCTGCATGGCTGTGTAGCGCTTAGGATCGAAGAGCGAACCGACGTCTCGACCCACGACGGCACCAAACGTTACTGGAGTGTAGTTCGGCCGGAACATAGTGGTCCCTGTGTCGGCGATGCTTTTTCCCTGCGCACGTGCAGCCAAGGCAACCCCGTTAATATTCGTCAACTTGCCTTGATCGGTTCCAAAGCCCAAAGCCGTATAACGCTTTACGTGCTCAATCGACTCAAAGCCTTCGCGGCAGGCGAGCTCGATGCCCGAAGCGGTCACGTCGTTTTGATAATCCACAAATTGCTTGGGCGCGCGACTGACCGATGCCATGTGAGGCACCAAGAAAAGTGCCATCGGCGGATTCTCATCCCGCACTTCCACGTGGGGAACCCTTGACCGCGGAACCTCCAGCGCATCTGACACACGGGTGGTCGTCTGTTCAAGCAGTGCAGACATCTCATGGACCCCGGCTGCGCTGCCAACCGCGATCAAGCCACAGTCAGGGTGCGGGGTGAAACCAATCACCGCCTCATCCCAGATAGGTCGATGACCCAAGTGGGCTGACAGGTGAACCACAGGAGAAAAACCGCCCGATGAGGCCACCGTATCGCAGCTTATTTGACGGATCGGTCCGGTCACTGAACTGCCATCATCCGACAAGGGGGCTATTTCGACGCCTTGTACATGGCGACGGCCTTTGACGTTGACGACCCCATAGCCGCACCGTACTTCAATACCGAGCGCCTTGGCCTGATCGACCACGGCACCTTTGACGACCGACCGAGTATCACAAACCACCGGAACCTCGCCACCGGCACGAACCCAGTCGAAAGCGGCTTGATACCCACTGTCATTGGTGGTGCAGACCACCAAGCGTCGGCCCGGTCTGACCGCATACCGATTAATATAGGTGGATACGGCAGTCGCAATCATGCACCCGGGCACATCATTGTTGCCATAAACCAATGGACGCTCATGTGCGCCAGTCGCCAAAACGATTTGTTGTGCCCGTACTCGGTGCATGCGGGCACGCACTCTACCCTCGTCGACGCGGTCACCCACGTGCTCGTTACAGCGCTCATGGATGGTCACAAAATGGTGATCGTGATAGCCGGTCGCGGTCGCTCGCGGGAGAAGTGTCACGTTGGGCATGGCTTGCAACTGCTGTACCGCTGCTTCGACCCACTCTGTGGCCGGTTGCTGATCAATCACCTCAACAGAACCCAACAGGCTGCCACCGAGCTCGGACTGTTCGTCACACAGAATGACGCGCTGATTATTTTGTGAAGCAGTCAAGGCCGCTTGCAGCCCTGCCGGCCCGCCGCCAATAATCAATACTTCACAATGCTGATTCAGAGNGTCATACCGATCAGGATCCCGCTCCAGTGGAGACCGCCCAAGGCCGGCCGCCTTTCGGATAAACTTTTCGTAAGTCATCCAAAATGACTGCGGCCACATGAATGTTTTGTAATAGAACCCAACCGGCATCATCGCGCCACCGAAACGTCCGAGCAGGCTTTTCAGATCAAAATCGACACTGGGCCAACCGGCCACCGGCTCTGCAACCAAACCGGGATAGAGTTCTTGCTGCGTCGCTCGCACATTGGGCACTTGCGTGGCTTCTGTCGCACCCAGCTGCAACAGTGCATTCGGCTCATCGGCGCCGGCGGCCATCACACCGCGCGGACGACCGTATTTAAAACTTCGGTTTAAGAGAAACTGACCGTTTGCGAGCAGTGCAGAGGCCAGCGTATCTCCAGCATACCCCTGTAACGACCGCCCTCTGTATCGGAAGGAAATTGGCTGNGACCGGTCGATTCGGCCCCCTTCTGACAATCGATATTTTTGCATTATTGATCGCCCTCTCTGACCGGTGTTTCTCCTAATTTGTAGGACCCATGGATTTCGTAAGACACGGTATTACGCGTGACATTGAAAAATTTTCTGCAGCCGAGTGCGTGAACCCACATTTCATCATGCACACCGCGAATATTTTCCCGGAAGTACAAATAGTCGCCCCAGGTTTTGTCATCACAATTATCGGGATCCTCAGGTCTTTTGATGTGCGCCTGGCCTTTGAAGTGAAATTCACATTCCTGTCGATGCTCTTCACAATACGGGCAATAAATTTGCAACATGAATCAAACCTCTAGTGCGCAACACCGGCTGCGCCATGCTCATCCACGAGCGCTCCGGTATAAAATCGATCAATGGAAAACGGCGCAGCCAATGGGTGCATCTCACCGCGCGCCAAGCTGGCCGCGAACACATGACCTGACCCTGGAGTCGCCTTAAAGCCACCGGTTCCCCAACCGCAGTTGAAATACAAATTCTCAACCGGCGTTTTGGACAAGATCGGGCAAGCATCCGGGCAGGTATCCACAATCCCACCCCACTGACGGTTCATACGAACCCGACTGAAGATAGGAAATAACTCCAAAATTGCCTGTACCGTGTGCTCGATTGTCGGATACGAGCCACGTTGTCCATACCCATTGTAGCTGTCGATCCCGGCTCCAATGACCAGATCGCCCTTATCAGACTGGCTCACATAACCGTGCACTGCGTTGGACATCACGACCGTGTCCAAAATCGGCTTAATGGGCTCAGACACCAAAGCCTGCAGGGGATGTGATTCTAAAGGCAGTTCAAACCCAGCCATCTTGGCAAGCACGCTGGAATTACCGGCAACCACGCAACCGACCTTGTCAGCTCGGATCAGACCGTGCTGTCGTGTCTCGACCCCCTGAATGGCCTCATCTTCGACCAATAAATCAGTCACTTCAGTCTGCTGGATGATGTCGACACCCATTGCATTCGCAGCCCGTGCAAACCCCCAGGCCACCGCATCGTGTCGCGCCACACCTGCGCGGGGTTGCCAAGATGCGCCAAGCACTGGATACCGCGTGTTTGCAGAGCAATCCATCAACGGAACGATCTCCTGAACCCCTTTCGTGTCGAGCACTTCGCTGTCAATACCGTTCAGTCGATTCGCATTCACCCGACGCTGGATATCGCGCATGTCTTGCAATGTGTGACCCAGATTCAATACACCGCGCTGGCTGAACATCACGTTATAGTTTAAGTCTTGAGACAGACCCTCCCACAACTTCATCGCGTGTTCGTATAAATGCGCCGCCTCATCCCACAGGTAGTTGGATCTGACAATGGTGGTATTCCGGCCGGTGTTACCGCCGCCAAGGAAGCCTTTCTCAATCACCGCAACATTGGTATGCCATGCTCTTTGGCGAGATAATAAGCGGTTGCCAAACCGTGACCACCACCGCCTACGATGACGACATCGTAGTGCGCCTTGGGTTTTGGATTGCGCCAAATCTTCTGCCAGTTTTCGTGATGGCTGAAGGTGTGCTTCAACAGCCCGAAACCTGAATACCGTTGCATGCCAATCTCCACTCATCCATTCAATAGAGAAAGACTAGAGATTGTTTGCGGCCCTTATTTGCGCTCTAACGTCCCGGCTCTTTCAGATCACGACGCATTGGGCAGCAGTTTCTTTTCGGCCAGCACCTCAAGAACCCGATCAACACTACGCTCGAGATCATTCTTGATCACTTCCCCGCCGCCACCGGGAGACGCTAAGCGCTTGGTAAACCGATCCCAGCCGTGCGCCTGACTCTTAATCGTCAGTCGACGCCTACCAGGACGTCGTGATTCCCGCACCCATTGATCAGACCACACCGAAGCGATGGACTCGCGCTGACTGGGCACTTCATGAATCAACCCTTCACGGGCCCGGCGTGCTACATATTCAAGGGTAAGCGGCGCCTTGTCCGAGATCGTCAAAATCGCACACTCGGGCAAACTGAGTTGACGTCTTTGCCCACGAGGCAAGAATTGCTGTGCCGTATTCGACGCCGAATCCACACTCAAAACACGATCAACCAAGGGTCGGCTCAATGCTTCGGCGAGCACATACGGAACCAGCCCGGTGTCTTCTTGCCCAAGTGCACAGAGCCCCGTCAAAATGACCTCAGGCGCATCGTTCCGAAGATACGATACAAGCACCTCACAAACATCTGCGCCGTCAGTCATCTCAATCAACTCAAGTGACGGAAAGCCAAGCCCTAGATACTGACGTAACGTGAGCGCGTGTGCGGTCTCACCCACATGAATCAAGCGCACATCATCCGCCATCTCCTTGGCGACCGCCAATGCGCGGGCATCATTGGGGGACAGCATCAAGCGGCCTGACTTCGGATGTCGCGCCAGACTGATCAAGACTGCAACCTGATTCATGCCAACACCTCCATACGATCAATGACCGACTGCATCCAGGTTTCAGCATCAGCAATCACCGCTAAATCGGCGCGCTTGACCAGATCACAGGTCTCATCCAAATTCACCGCAATCACGTAATTACACTCTTTAATGCCCTGTAAATGCTGAACTGCGCCCGAGATACCGATCCTAAATACACCGAGGCTTTGACCAATTGGCCGGTGGCTCCGATTTGACAGGAGCGCGGTAATTTACCGTCATCCACAACCACGCGGCTGCCACCCACGGTGGCATCCAGCGCCTTCGCAAAACGATGAAACGTCTCCATATTGGCCACGCCATTGCCGGCGGAAACAATGAATTCTGCTTCAGCCAGTGGAATCTCAGAACTTGGCAGACTCAGCCGCTCCTCAAGTGAGGGCGTCGCCACGTCACTCGGTGCATGCAGCGTTTGCTCGACGGGCGCACTGACGAATTCAAGATCCAAATCACCTACTGTTCCCGCTTCAAGCACCAGAATCGGTGGCAATGCAGCCTGTGCTTGATACCGGCCATGTCCCAGCGTTCGACGAACATGGGTCTCAGTGACTTCATAAATCTGCGTCGCAATTGGTAGCTTCAGTGCCACTGCCAGCCGACGAGCAAGATCAGAGTCTCCAAACTCACTCTCACAAAATAGGGTATGTATCGGTTTGAGCGCGGTGTGCAGTTGCATAAGCTCTCGAACCTTGGCTTCAGGGACATACTGATCCCAAATGGTGTCATCAAACACTGAAACGCGATCCACTCCGTACTCCGCCCATGGCTGCGGAGAGATCGCTCCAAAGACCACGGCATGAACGGCCAGAGTCGCATCGCTTGACTCACTCAATGCACAAGCGACATATAAAAGTTCTCTATCCAGCGTCGACAGCTCTCGGGATTTCGCGTGCAAGACAACCAACAGGCAATGCTCACTGTCCTCGCGACTGCGTACCGGTTTACTGGCAGCAACTGCTTGATGTGCGTCACCAATCTCGGTGACATCACGATCGCGCGCGATGCGTTTGATACCCGACTTCGTAATGTATCCTCGATCTTGATCGAAGCGATTAATCCGCATCACCGCCATTTCAAACCCCCACCGCATCTGCAACCAGCTCAACGACATCAACGACGCGCGTGCGATCTTGAACCACACCATCCAACATAGTCATACAATTGGGGCACGCGACCGCAACCGTGTGTGCATCCACCTCATGGATGTCGTTCATTCGCATATCGGGAATCCGTCGTTCGCCGGGGATATCGGAAAAAGCGGAACCACCGCCCCAGCCACAACAACGGCTATTTTTCCCGGATCGTTCCATTTCAGTGTACTGGACCCCAACCGCTTCAATCAGCGCGCGCGGTGCAGCCACCTCTCCATTGTATCGTCCGAGGTAACATGGATCGTGGTAGGTCACATTGCCCAGGTTTAAAGACTTGTCGATGGGTAACGCGCCGTCATCGATCAAATCGGCGAGTAATTGTGTNTGATGCTCNACACAATACTGACCCCCGAATGCCGGATATTCTTGGCTCAGCGCGTGGAACACATGNGGATCAATGGTGACGATCCGCTGAAACGATAAGCTGTTGAGATAGCGGATGTTTCGTTCTGCCAATGACTGGAAAAGCAGCTCATCACCGAGGCGGCGCGCCAAATCACCCGTATCGAGCTCATGCTCCCCCAAAACAGCCACATCTAATCCGGCCTTCTTCAAAAGCCGCGCCACCAGCCGTAGGGTTTTCTGGTTACGGAGTTCAAATCCCGCCTCGCCACTCCACAGCAGCACATCACACGGACGGTCTGGCGTCGCGACTGGCAACTCCAAATCAACCGACCAATTCGCACGATCCCCAAGCGCGTTGGCACTGACGGTATCGGTATTACGCAGGTCGTCCAACGCGTCTCGACTCTTTTCAGGAACTCCGCCTCTCTCTAAGGCAACGAATCGGCGCATATCAACGATCGCATCCACATGCTCGATCATCATTGGACAGACCTCCACGCAGGCGCGACAGGTTGTGCACGCAAACAGAGTCTCTTCCTCTATCATCGAAGCTATCAGGCCACCGTTTTGTGAGCAGGGTGCATGCGTTCCAATCGCCTGCCCCGGGTGACCCACACCGCGATATTTTGCGTCACTGCGCCCTTCGAGCCCTGCCACCAGATCTTGAATCAGTTTTTTCGGATTCAGAGGCTGTCCCGCTGCTCTCGCCGGACAGACCTCTTGGCATTTGCCGCACTCAATACAGGCATCGAAGCTCAACAGTCGATTCCATGCAAAATCTTGCACGTGGCCGACCCCATACTGCGAAGCCTCAGGATCCATCGGCTTTAAGTCAGTAGATAGCTGTCCCGTCGATTCAAATCGGTCTTGTCTTGGGTGAAAGGCCAGGTGCACCGAGCCCGATAACAGATGTTTTAACGGTCGAGACAGCAGTGCGCCGCCTGTGATTTCGATGATTCCAATCACTGCAAATACCAGTGCGACCGCAGCAAAAACGCCCTCGATCAGCCCGGCTTCAGCTAAGGTCAGGCCAGTAAAGCCAATACCGTAGGCAAACAAACTGTAGGGAATTGCGTTCCAAGCACCTGCGGAAAGACGCTCCGGTCGATTCACCCGACGCCACGCGACAAAAGCAGCGCCAACCAAACCGAGACCCAATAATCCCCAGACTAGGCCATACAACCAGCCGGCTTGAAAACCGGCGATATAAATGAGGCTCAGCACAACAAAGGAACCGACTACACCACCGGCCGCCGCGATGTGTGTATTCGCAATGTAGCGATCGCGCACCACGATGTGATGCAAGTCAACCAAATAGCGCTTGGGGATGGTCAAGAGAAGCCACGGTGACAACGCCACAGAACGCCCTTGATTCCATAACTGAATACGTCTCAGGCAACCCAACGCAAACCCAGCGAACCCAAGAATTAAAAGCCACGTGATCAGCGAGCTCACGGTCAAAAATCCTTCGCTATTCGCAACGAATCGTAAATCGCTCCATGAATGTTGTGCATGGAAATGCAATCACCGACCCGAAACAGCGCAAATTCACCGTCAGGTATGTCAGACAGACAGGGTTGCGGTTGATGATCGTACAGTGGATCCAGTTCAGTCATGCCGTGATTACAACTTTTCGGCTTCAGCTCCCAATACAGTTCATCATTTGGAATGATGCCGTTTTCAATAATCAGCTGATCGACTTCGCGTTCTTCATGCTCTTCAGTGTACTCATTGGTCAAGACAGCGATGATTTTGTCATCCTCAGCATACACACGCGTCAACCAATAATTGGGCGTCATCATGATCCCTTGGCCATACATGCGACGATAAAAAATGGGGAATGTGGTTCCACCCACATCGTCAGCCACCTTCGGCTCCGGAGTCACAATCTCAACGCGCGCGCCCTTATTTGAGGCAAAGTCTGCCGTTCCCGTGCCGGCGTGTTGGCCCATCACGTCATACACCAACACATTGGATTTAACCGGTACATGACCTGACAACACATCCCAACTCGAAACGGCTAACCGATCATCAAACCCCCAATCAGGATTTTCCGTAATGCCCGGCCGACCGCCTGACGCCATCACCACAATATCCGGTTTTTCTGCCAAGATTGAGTGTGCATCAGCGGCCGTATTCAACCGAACGTCGACCTGTAAGCGCTTTAACTCCAGATCAAACCAACGCACGATACCGGCCATTTGATCGCGCTGTGGCGCCTTCGCCGCCAGATTGATCTGACCTCCGACGGCATCGCTCTTTTCAAATAATACGACCTGATGTCCTCGCTCTGCACTGACACGCGCCGCTTCACATCCGGCCGGACCCGCACCGACCACGACCACCTTGCGAACAGGTCCGGTGGTCCGCTCAATTTGATGTGGCATGAATCGTTCACGGCTCGTCGCGGCGTTTTGCACGCACAGTACATCTTGGCCCAAATACTGGCGATCGATGCAGTAGTTCGCACCAACGCATTGCCGTATTTCAGTCTCACGACCTTCCCGCATTTTATTCACCATATGCGGGTCAGCGATCAGGCCGCGCGTCATACCGACCAAATCAATCAGACCCTCCGATAACACCCGCTCTGCCTGCATTGGATCCCGAATACCCTGCGCATGCATGACGGGCACATTGACCACCGACTTGATACCGGCAGCCAAATCAATAAACGGTTCCGGAGGTAACGCCATCGGCGGCATGCAATTGGCCAAGGTGTTGTGAGTATCAGCTCCAGAACCGACCACACTGATGAAGTCGATCAAACCGGTCTCATCCATTGCTTGCGCAATCTCTTTTAAGTCATCGTGACTGAGGCCGTCTGGATGAAATTCGTCACCACACATCCGCATACCCACAGCAAAATCACGCCCGACTGCCTCGCGAACGGCCTCAAATACCTGCACCCCGAACCGCAACCTGTTTTCAAGCGAGCCACCATATTCATCCGAACGATGATTGGTTCGCGGCGACCAAAACTGATCAACGAGGTGTTGGTGCGCACAAGAGATCTCCATCCCATCCAGTCCGGCTTCACGGATCCGGATCGCAGCTTTGGCAAAGTCGGCGATGATGCGTTCGATTTCATGCTTTTCTATGATTTTCGCGGTACCGCGGTGCACTGGCTCACGGATACCGCTCGGAGAGACCAGATGCGGCCAGTCACCGCCCCAGTAGGCATTTCGACGCCCCATGTGCGTCGCCTGGATCATGATCTTCGCACCGTGTCGATGCACTGCCTCAGCGAGGTTGCCCAAATGAGGAATGGCGCGGTCATCGGTTAAATCAACCGCCGACCACCACTGTTGTGGCTGATCCCGAGAGACTGGCGAAGATCCACCGCAGATACAGAGTCCGACACCGCCTTTTGCCTTTTCCTCGTAGTAGCGAACGTACCGCTCTGTGGTTCGATTATTTTCCGCGTACACCTCGGCGTGCGCCGTACTCATAATACGATTTCGAATGGTTAACTGATTCAGCTGCAATGGCTTAAACAACTGCTCATACTTCATCGGGGAGCCCTCGTATTTTTATGAGCAATACCGTGACACAACTTCTTAAGCGATGACATGTACGATGCCTCAATTGTGCAAACCATGTCGCCTCCACATAAATCTCGCCACAATCAACCGCCTAAGCTCTTTAAAAATAGGCGAGAGCTCTAAGAATGGCATTTGCAGTATCTCGGAAGATTGACCCCAGCAAAGCAATCGACAAAATGCCGATGACAACCGATTTACCGTCATCCGTTTCGTATCAAGCGCGAGCTGAGTGGCGAGAGGCTGGGCTGATCGAGCCGAACTGTGAAACGATTCGAGACTATCGTCTTGGGCGACTGCAAGCACAGATTGAGACCGCTGGTGTCGGTGCACTTTTGATGTTCGACCCAATGAATATTCGTTACGCAACCGACTCGACGAACATGATTTTGTGGAATCACCACAACCCGTTCAGGGCGGTGCTTCTCTGCGCTGACGGGCATCTGGTCTTGTGGGATTACCGCAATACCGAATTCCTGACCGAAGACAACCCTCGAATTCACGAACGCCGAACCGGCGCCGACCTCTTTTATTTTGATCGAGGCAACAGTGTCGGCAAGACCGCAGCCCAGTTTGCCAGGGAAGTCGAATCACTGCTGGCCCAACACGGTGATGGGTCACGTGTCTTGGCGGTCGATAAAATTATGGTGGCGGGTCTGCGAGCGCTCGAGTCCCGACAGTTGACAGTGATTGAGGGTGAACCGTTAACTGAATTCGCGCGCTCGATCAAATGCGAAGACGAAGTCAAAGCGATGCGATGCGCCATGCATTCCACTGAACAAGCCATCGCCCGAATGCGAGAAGCGATCGAGCCCGGAATGAGTGAAATGGATATTTGGGCGGTGCTTCACTATGAAAGCATCAAGCGTGGCGGTGAATGGATCGAGACCCGCCTGCTTTCTAGCGGGCCAAGAACTCATCCTTGGTTTCGAGAATGCAGTCATCGGATAGTACAACCCAACGAGATTGTTGCATTCGATACCGATCTAATCGGCCCGTATGGGATGTGCTGTGACATCTCACGTACCTGGTGGATCGGTGACGAGGACCCGCCCGCAGCGCTGATTGATGCCACCCGCATCGCCCATGATCATTTGACGCACAATATGGCTCTGCTGCGACCCGGAAGACATTTTTCCGATATCACTGAAGCGCTGCATCCACTGCCAGAAAATTGCCAACACCTGAAATACGGTTGCGCCATGCACGGAGTGGGGTTGTGCGATGAATGGCCGCTCATCGCATACCCCGATCAGTGGGTCGAAGGCGCCTTTGACAGCGAACTGAAGCCCGGCATGGTACTCTGCGTCGAAGCCCTGGTCAGCCCAGACAATGCCGACTTTTCAATCAAACTCGAGGATCAAGTACTGATCACGGAAACGGGCTTTGAAAACCTTACGAAGGCGCCGTTTGACTCCCGTCTGCAAGGTGTTTAACGGTCTGTAAAATTTCAGGATTCACCAGCACCCCGTCCGCTTCAGCCTGTCGCATGCGATCGCGACGATTGAGACCGGGCAAGCGCGCACCTTGATCCGTGATCGACGCGCACAGCCGCTCAACTTGCGCTGTAAACCCTGCGTTGATATCCGGATTGATGGCAATAAAGCACTGGCCGGTCCCGGGAGGTCCGCCTGTCGTACCGGAAAAAGGACTCGCCTGAGTACCGAGATTCGCACCGCTCAGTGCCGCAGCGAGTAACTCCACCATCAAAGCCTGGTTGACCCCCTTATAGCCACCCGATGGCGCCATCGAGCCTGTTAGTGCCACTTCAGGATCCGTTGTCGGCTGTCCTTGGGGGTCCAAAGCCCAGCTATCCGGAATTGTGCGCGATTCCCGCTTCGCTTTCATGATTTCACTTTTTGCGATCACACTGGCGCTCTGATCAATCAAAAACCCAGACGAACCCGGTAAAGCAAGGGACCATGGGTTAGTCCCGACCACCGCTTGGGTGCCACCACTCGGTGCAATTGATGCCGGTGCGTTGGTGGTGCCGAATCCAATCAGTCCGGCATTTGCCAGCGCACCCGTATGCACTCCCAGCACCCCGCAATTGTAGGAGCGATCAATATTCAGTAGCGCGATTCCGTGTTCCCGAGCCGCTGGAATCAGTTGTTCGAACCCCAGTTGAATCGCCGGGTGCGCGAATCCGTGGGCCGCGTCGACTCGAAAAGCGGCGGTCCTCGGTGCACTGATTTGTGGTTCGGCCTGACCGTCCACCTTCCCACACTGCACGTGCTGACAATAAATTGGAATGTAGGCCAAGCCGTGACTGGCAATTCCTTGCGCCTCGGTGATGCGAGTGGCCTCCGCCAGAGGTTTCGCATTTTGCAGCGCCGTTCCGCTATTGGTTAATGCCGCCAGAGCCAGCGACTCAATCTGATCGAGTTCGATCCGTTGCATAATCTTCTCACTTAATCATTATCATTCAGTCCAGCGCCCGCCCCTGCCAAACGCGACGCCTCAGTCGCCGGTGCATACACACGGGATGCCAGATCATTCAATTGTTCACAAACCGCAGACTCCAATTCGAAACGACTTACCCAAGAACAACTGCTTTGCGCGGGCAGGCAATGACTCAGCCGGCACCCCCCTTGAGGCGGTGGCGTGCTGGAAGTCGTTATTTGATTTGCTTGAACAACACATTGAAACGCGTCGGTCTCGACGCAAAGCGCGCGATCGGAACCGGTCAACCCATAGCAAACAATGCCTAAAAACAGGGGATATCCAATGACATGGAGTTCAATGGGGTCTGCCAAATCGAGTTGCGGTAGATGATCCACCAAGGTAATACCCAAATCGACCGCATCCATTGCCATCGCCGTCCCCTGTAAGAAGGTTGAGGTACTCAGTTTTGAGGGACCGGTATCCAAACTCTCCGCCAATTCGATGAAGGTTTGCGTGGCCGGCAGTCCATGCCGCTCTGCACGCAGCACCGATTCACCCAAGTATTTCGCACGGCCCCAATCAAAACCCAAACCGCGGCTCGCTTTCGTGACTTGGGCGCGCAACTCATTACCTGACCATGTCATTGCACCGGTCCGTATACCCAAAATGGATCCGTCTCAACCACCTGATCGAGATAGGGCGCGTGCCGATAGAGCGTGATACGGAGCCATCGATCGGAGCGGGGATCAAACCGCGTCGCTCCAAAAAAAGATAACTTACAGCGCAGCAGATCAATCGGACGCAATGATGCGTCAATGGTATTTCCACGAATTTCACCGTATTGATTGGCCGCAATCCATTGGACCCGCATCGCGGCCAACCGATGTTCCGGCTCACGCATTAGAAACTCAGCCAGCGTCGTTTCAGGAGACCATGAATCCAGCGCCTGACGGTAGGCCGTGATGTCGCGCGCAGGCGCTAACGGCTGTTCGTGTTCTTCAAATGCATCCTCATTGCGTAAACCCAACCTCGGCTCCAATTTCTCCTCAGACACGTACCAAAGTAACGCAGTCGCATCCGCACTTTTCCAGTGGATATCATTGAGCCAATGGTACTGTCGGTCGATTTGCGCGATTGATTCTGCGACCGTTACTGCCCCATTGACAGGCCGTAACTCAGATTCATCCACGGCCATTTCAGATGCCAGCGAATCAACCAATTCGGCATAGGGTTCGAGCATCACCGAAGCCAAGACCTCTTGTGCCTCGAAACACAGCGATGTGGCTGCAAACTGCATTGCCCCGGCCCATAGGACTTGATTGGATGGGTGTGCCTCAAACCAGTCAGCCAGCACACCGAGGTCGTGGGTCAATTCACTAATGGCTTCACTTTGCGTCTCGTCAGTGCTTCGCCACAAATCAAACTCGTTGCGCTGGCGATTAAGTAGGCGCATGACCAACGCGCGGTCTGCATCCGTCACTTCACGGATCGCTGCTACCCGGGCAATCGCGGTCTCGCGTGCGCGCATCCAATGATCAATCAATACCGGATGATTTATTAAAAAGGGAGCCATTCCCAAGCCGGTGGAATTACCAATACCGAGCCGTGTTGCCAGCGTGTCATCCAACCGCACAGCCTGACCCGGTGCCCGCAGACAGGCTTCGTACTCGAGCCAATCACGCGCAAACTGGCGAATCATCAGAACAGTCAACATCTCCGCTTGAAAGGCCGGTTGCAGTTCCGGCCGATCCAGAATCATTTCACGGTCACAGGCTCCGAACTTACCCGAACCATACACAGCCGTTGTCCGCATCAGGTAGCCGGTCTCATCGATCAGCTCAGTCGCCGGTTGCTCACCGGATGCAAGTGTAGCTACCAGCGCATCCCACAGTCTGACCGACTTATTGGCGCGTGACATCGTCAATTCAGATGGGCTCAAACGGCCCGCTTCTTGGAGCGGCACATGGCGTCGCAGCCGATCAATATCCGCATTGGTCGGAATGCCATCAAACAGGGTAAATGTAGAATCCCAAGCGTTTGCTATGACACGATCGGTGCGATGCTCGGGGTCCAGTTGGTGTGCGAATACCACCAAGCTGTAGGCCCGATCCGGTGTCTGGGCTGTATACACCGCGTGCCCGGTGCAATCCGAGCCAATCTCGAAAGCCGTGCGCTCAAATGACCATCGCTCCGTTTGGATCCGTCTTAGCAAAATGCGTAAAAAAGATAGACGCGATCCGTGCAGCGATCCCAATCGATCCAACCGCATGACGTCATCAGGCTTACGCAGTGCAATCATCACATCACCTTTTGCATACCAAAGCTGTCATCAAAAAAGCGCAACCAGTTCTCACCCATGATTTGCTTTATTTCGCTCGATTTGAAGCCGTGCTTCTCAAGTCCCTGCTCGATCTGACCAAAATCTCGATTATCAACAAACCAATCCGGCTGCGTAGGAAAGCCGGGTTGCGCTTGAGACCCCTCACCGAAATCAACCGTCTTGGTCCAACGACCCGAGCGCATCCATTCCACCACCGAGTCCGGTTGACCCTGACACAGATCAGAGCCCAGTCCGATGTGATCAATTCCCATCAGTTCAGCGGTATCCGCAATCATTTGACAAAAACTCTCCAGCGAACACGCACCCCCATCGCGTAAATGGTGAGGGTACATCGAAAATCCAAACATGCCCCCCGAGTCACCCAGCGCTTTCAGCACCTCACGACTTTTATTGCGCTTCGCCGGGTGCCAGAACGCCGGATTGGCGTGCGTGATTGCAATTGGACGTTCAGAGATTTCAATCGCCTCCAAAGTCGACCGTTCGGCTGAGTGGGACATATCAACCACCAGACCGACACGATTCATTTCCCGGATCACTTCCCGTCCCATGCGGGTGATCCCAGGGTCGGTGGTTTCATAACACCCGGTTGCGAGCAATGACTGGTTGTTGTACGACAATTGCATAAACCGCACCCCTAACCGGTGCACAATTTCCACCAGACCGATGTCATCCTCAATAGGGCTTGGGTTTTGAAAGCCAAAAATGATGGCTGTCTTACCCTCTGCTTTGGCTTGACGCACATCAGCGGCTGTGAATGCCTGCATTAAGCGGTCAGGAAAGTGCTCAAAAAATCGATTCCATGACTCAATCACCGCGACCATTTCTCGGAAATTCTCATGATAGGCAATCGTGACATGGACGCAGTCAACGCGTCCTTCCGCCATCTGCTGAAAAATTTCAGGTGACCAATTGCAATATTGGAGTCCATCGATTCGCATTATTCAGGCTCACCTTGTGCAATGTAAGACGTTTTGACGGTGGTATAGAACTCGACCGCGTATTGTCCCTGCTCGCGCGACCCATAGGAGGAGTCACCGCGGCCCCCAAAGGGGACGTGATAATCCGTTCCCGCCGTTGGTAAATTCACCATCACACATCCTGTTTGTGCGTTACGCCTGAAATGATTGGCCCGCGCGAGTGAACGCGTCATGATCCCCGAGGTCAAGCCGAACTTCGTATCATTCACTGTCGCCAGACCTTCCTCGTACGATCCGACCCCAATCACACTGGCGATGGGCGCAAACATTTCTTCACGATTAATGGTCATGGAGTTGGTTGTATTCATAAAAAGTGCCGGCCGCATGAAGTATCCCGGGGTCTCAAGCTCAAGCAACTCGCCCCCACACAACAGCTCCGCACCTTCATCACGTCCAACGCCAAGATATCGAATGTTCTCGTTTAATTGCGTCAGTGAAGACACCGGCCCTATCTGCGTGGTTGCGTCGAGCGCATGGCCCACTACCAAGCCCTGCATGTGCTTTTGCAGTTTATCCACGAATGCATCGAGTACGGTGTCATGCACTACCAATCGGCTTGATGCAGTGCACTTCTGTCCGGTACTTCCAAATGCGCCATTTGCAGCGGTTTGTACCGCCAAATCGAGATCGGCATCGTCCATTACCAGCAATGCATTCTTAGAACCCATCTCAAGTTGAACTTTGGCAAAATGTGAAGCGGCTTGCGTAGCCACCTTGCGACCCACATCAACTGAGCCGGTAAAACTGACCGCGTCCACACCCGGGTGCGCGGTTAATCCATCGCCGAGATCACTCCCAGAACCCATTAGCAAATTAAAGAGGCCCGCGGGAATCTCTTGTTGCGCGATAATTTCAGTCAGCGCGACCGCCGATGCGGGGGTGAGATTGGCAGGCTTCCAAATCACCGCATTACCGAACGCAAGCGCCGGCGCAATCTTCCACGCGGCCGTCGCCATTGGGAAATTCCATGGACTGATAATCGCCACCACACCCACCGGTTCGCGACGGACATCAATCTCAATGCCTGGACGAACTGAGTCGGCCGTATCACCGATTTGCCGCAGAACCTCAGCCGCATAATAGGTAAAAAATTGACCGGCGCGATAGACCTCTCCACGACCTTCAGGTCGCGTTTTACCCTCCTCACGGCTCAGTAACTCACCCAACGANTCGGCGTTTTCCATTAATGCCCGACCGATGCGATCCAAGACTGCCTGACGAGCCTCAAGCGGCGTAGCGCGCCATTGCTTTTGGGCATGGGTCGCCGCCTTTACTGAACGCTCGAGGTCATCAAAATTTGCTTGCGCATAACGACCGATCACGTCACGCGTATCGGATGGATTGATATTCTCAACACGCGCATCGGAGCCCACCCACTCGCCTGCAATCCAATTATCAAACCTCATGGTCATCCTCCAACCCTCTAACTGTATGCATTGCAAATTTGACTGCTCGAGCCAAAGAATCCGCGCTTGAACGCGGACCATACATCGACACGACCGATCCGCGACAGACCACAAACACCCCGAGATGATGAATCGAAGTCCGAATCGCAACTGCATCCACCCATCGCGCAGCGCCGACATTGGCCAGTCGCTGAAGCACCCGTTCAAGACTCGGACCCTCGAGATCGAAACGAACCCAAGCACCGGTTTGCTCAGTCACATACCCGATCTGTGCAGACGCTAATGTGGCCGCCCAGTTCGGATCTTGCAATTCAGGGCGTTCAATCATCCATTGATTTCGGGCCATCCAAAAGATCGATTGGCTGTTTGCACTGTTGGTATACACCACTTCCGGATCGGGCAGTTCTAAACCGTAGTGATCNTGCAGATGCTCCGCNGCACGTTTTAAGCGTGACTGTGGAACTGCGAAAGAAACCAATGCATTGTCGGCCACCTCATTGAGCGAATACGGACCGATCCGCCCAAGGCTTTCTGTTGTTGCAGGCATTGCAGCCAAATCAAACACGTAACCGCTCTCCTTCAGGATCAACAAAGTGTGGACTCACGATCTGTACTTCGATATCCAGTTGATCGAGCAAACTCACCGCCCGAATCCGCTGCTCGGGGTGGTCCTCTGCATTTTTTAGGTATCCCAAACCGATCATTGATTGGCAATGCGGTGAGTAAGCCACGCTGGTGATGTACCCCAAGTCGTGTGCCGCATCCGCCGGCTGATCCAACGCCACCAAATGCGCACCTGCAACCAAGGTGTCGGTCGATCTAACCGGCTTGAGACCCACCAAACGCGTGGTATCCGTGGCCAGCTGTTCGCGTTTTGCAAGCACTCGACCAATGCTGTCTTTGGTGTCACTCACCATCCGCTCAAGACCCAGCTGCCGGGCAGTGGTTTGGCCATTCAGTTCAGGACCGGCGGCATGGCCTTTCTCAATCCGCATGACACCGAGCGCCTCGGTACCGTAAGGAATCGCACCCAGATCTGTGCCAACATCGAGTAAGTAGTCAAAAAATGAATGACCGACCCGCGTGGGTACGGCAATCTCAAATGCCAGTTCACCAGAAAATGAGATACGGAAAAGACGCGCACGCATCCCATTTTTGAGCTGCACTTCGGCACAGGCCATGAATGGAAACGCCTCATTTGACAGATCGGCATCGACGACGCGCGCTAACAACTCACGAGAGCGTGGACCGGCGACCGCGAATTGCGCCCAGGCCTCGGTTGTTGAAATGAGATGTACGTCCATCTCGGGACACAAACACTGCCGCACATATTCCATATGCCGATACACGGGGACGGCATTGGCAGTCGTGGTGGTCACCACAAAGTGCGTTTCACTCAAGCGCGCCGCAGTGCCGTCATCCATGGCAATACCGTCCTCGCGCAACATCAGACCGTAACGCGTCTTGCCGACGGGCAGTTTCAAAAATCCATTGGCATACACACGATTTAAGAAAGACGCTGCATCCTCACCTTGCACATCGATCTTGCCCAGAGTGGTGACGTCACACACCCCGACACCGGCGCGGACCGAGGAGACCTCACGATCAACCGTTTCTCGCCAGTGCGTTTCACCCGGCAAAGGAAACCATTGGGCTCGCAACCAATTACCCACCTCAACAAAACTTGCGTTCCGACGGCGGGCGGCTTGATGCGACGGGGTCAAGCGAGTGGGTTTAAAATCACGGTCACGGTAATGACCGGCCAGCGCGCCGATAGATACACCCGTAAAAGGCGGTCTCGCCAAGGTTGTCCCGGTTTCAGCGATCGACTGGCCTGTGGCATGAGCCAAAGCAGCCAAGCCCAACACGTTCGAATGCTTTCCCTGATCGGTCGCCATTCCGAGCGTGGTGTATCGCTTGACATGCTCGACACTGGACATCCCCTCTTGATGGCTGAGCTCGATGTCTTTCACTGTCACATCATTTTGCATGTCGACGAAAATTGGCCCATCGCCCTCAATGACGAATTGAGGTTGTACGTTCGTTCTTTTCACTGCTTCAAACGGATTGACCGCCTCAAGTGGATGCTCAAGGATCCCTTCGGCCACCTCAATGGCGCTGCGCCAACCGCCGTGCAAATCGAATGCAGCAGCCGCCGCACCAACACACCACTGATCCTTAGGACGATGATCTGACGCACGAAATACAGCGTGTGATGCATCCCAAACTGGCTTAGCACCCTGATGACAGGTGAGTTGAATGGTCGGGTTGTACCCACCTGAGACACCCAAACAGTCGGTTTGGATCCACCATTCGACCCCGTCTGCAGACCGTACCTGCACCGCAGTTAGCCCACAGCGTCCACGGGTATTCACAATTTCAGCACCGGTGAAGTACGGCATTTCAGTAAGGGGTTCGACATCGGATCGGGTGTCAATGACCGCCTCGATACGCAATCCCAGTGCATGTAAGCGCAGGGCCGCCTGGCGCGCCTCGTCATGAGAAATCAAAAGCACGATCGATGCATCAGACAACACACCATAGAAACCGGCATAGGCTTCCAAGGCATTCAACAACAGAATTCCCGGGCGATCATTGTTGGGAAACGCGATGCCTCGCGTCAGTGCACCCGTTGCGATCACGGTGTGTTGCGTACTGATCGTCCAATACGTTTGCTTGGGCAGCACACCCGCTTCAGCTGCCCGATGCTCTGTATTCCGACTCACCGCTCCGTATACACCGTGATCATAAGAACCAAATACGACCGTCCGCTTAAGGCATTGGATCCGGGGATGTACGGAAACTTCGTCAATCAGTGCATCAAGCCAAACCTGATTCTCAACGTCTGCTGAGTGCCGCAATCGACCACCCAACTGTGCGCGTTCGTCCATCAGCACCACGGTCTTGCCGGCGTTGGCCAATTGCAGTGCGCACACTAAACCGGTCATGCCACCGCCCACGATCAATACATCAGGATGCAGATACCCTTTGTCGTAAACCGACGGATCTGGCGAGGTGGACAATCGTCCGAGCCCAGCCGCTTTTCGAATCAGCGGCTCATACAGAGTCTCCCAGAACCGAGACGGCCACATAAAGGTTTTGTAATAAAAGCCGGCTGTCAAAAATTTGGACAAGCGATCATTGAGGGCTAAAAGATCCCATCGCAGGCTCGGCCAGGCATTTTGCGACCACGCTTGCAGTCCGTCATAAAGTTCGACCTCGGT